>Ga0209008_1000066_pt1 | contig 53179 bp, 48 predicted proteins | sample JacPin_JW_Ref_O3_FD_187963 | JGI IMG/M metagenome (GOLD analysis project Ga0209008, IMG submission 187963) | Forest soil microbial communities from Algoma, Ontario, Canada - Jack Pine, Ontario site 1_JW_Ref_O3 (SPAdes) (version 2) | ecosystem: Environmental > Terrestrial > Soil > Boreal... | reverse complement strand
GGCCGTGGCGATTGTGGTGAACGGCTCGGCGTACCTGGTGGATTGCGGGCCGGGAGTGGTGCGGCGCGCGGCGGCGGCGCAGCGCAACGGGATCGCCGCCCTGCGGGTGCAAAACCTCAAGACCGTGTTCATCACGCATCTGCATTCCGACCACACGCTTGGGTATCCGGACCTGATTTTCAGTCCGTGGGTGCTCGGGCGGGCAGAACCGCTTGAGGCATACGGGCCAAGAGGGTTGCAGAGCATGACGGAGCACATCGAAAAGGCGTGGGAGAAGGACATTGATGTGCGCACCAACGGACTGGAGCATGCCAACAAAACCGGCTATTTGGTGCACGTGCATGAGATCGCGCCGGGAACGGTCTACCAAGACAAGAATGTGACGGTGAAGGCGTTTCTGGTGCCGCACGGCTCGTGGGACCAGGCGTTCGGCTACCGCTTTGAGACGGCCGACCGCAGCATCGTGCTTTCCGGGGACACGGGGCCGACGGACGCAGTCGCAAAGGCGTGCAACGGATGCGATGTGATGCTGAACGAGGTTTATAGCGCGACCGGGCTAGTGGCGCAGTCGCCCGACCGGCAGAAGTACTTCAGGTCGTTTCACGTTTCGTCTAGCGAATTAGCCCAGGAAGCAACGGAAGCCAAGCCGAAGCTACTGGTGCTTTATCACCAGATGTATTGGAGCGGGAGCGGGTCGACGTCGGAAACGCTCCCGGACGAAGTGAGGGCTCATTATTCGGGGCAAGTGGCAACGGCGCGTGATTTGGATGTGTACTGACGCGAGAGAGAATGTGCAGTGAAAAACAGTTACAGCTTAAAGCCCGGATTTTCTGCAGATATCGCCATAGGGGATAGAGTCCCGCATCACTCTTCACTTTCCGACTTCATCTGTTCTCCAACCCGCTTTGCGTCTTCGAGCGCTCGTCGAGCATCTTCCAGACGCGAAGCGGGAACTTGAATCTCGACATATTGCCCTAGGTGCCCCAGATATCTCTCCGACAGGTAAACTGTAATGCCCCTGCTAGCGAGGACGCCCGGAATAATGGATTCATCGACGCCTCGGGGCAAAGTCATAAAAACAACGAGTTCCTCTCGGTTGGACATGTTGACCTTCAGGCGCGGGGTCCGCCGCAACGAAAAGGTTATAGCAGATCTGAGGATCGATTTCGGATTACCGGACGAGTGCGTGCTGGTATCAACATGTCCGTCAGCGCTATTTCGGGTTCGACGGTTGAACTCCGACTTGATCGGGGAGGGGCATCGGCGACGTCAAGCCATTGAATTCGGGCGCCGAGCCGGGCATGGAGTTGTCGTTTTGTGAGGCCGCCACAAGCCAAGCGCCGCCGCGTTTCTCTGCAACCTGATCATCATTCCGTAGCGCGGGTTTCGCGGTGAGCCATCCGGGTTCTTGTCGCCTGCGACTTTCCAAGTCCAGTGCACAATCGCCACGTCCGAACCCAAGAATCGCGCTTCCACCTGCTGCAGCGTGATCGTTGAATCCTTGAAACGCCCAGAGAGCAACCGCGTGTGATAGGTTTCGAAGTCCGATCTGCCGTGTATCAACGTGGCGCCGACGGTCACGAAGTCCACGTCGTCCGCCATGATTTTCGCCAGTGCGTGGCCATCATGTTTGGCCCAGGCATCGCAGAAATCCTGCGGGATCTTACGAACAATTGTCGAATCCGTTTCTGTTTGGGCGCGAACAAGCGCGGGCGTGGCCAGGAAGAAGGTAAGCAGCGTGAATGCGAGGGCTTTCATCTCGTTTCGACCCCTTCTGCATTTGGCCAGCAAAGTCCTCGCGCCCTTGCACCGACGGGCTAGGTCCTGCAAGTCGGACAATGAGTAACTTGGGTACTGCGACGCACTTTACCAGTAAGTGCAATATTCACGACTTGGAATCGCGGAACGGCGCTTCTCAAGAATGAGTGGTTGTAGCAATTTGAACGGCTACAGATCCGACTACGCTGCCGCTTTTGCCCCACGAGGAGTAAGAACCGCGAGCACGAGAGCTATCAGCAACAACGCAGGCACGTCGCCGAGCAAATGTCCGCGGTGCTCCGGGTAGACAACAGCCTGCACCCCCATAATGCCACCATGCACAACACTCGACCACACGGTGAACCAGATAAGACTCAGATTCTTGAGCGGGCTGCGTGCAGCGAGTAAGAGAAAAATTCCGAGCGTCGCGTAAATCCCCAAGATCATCTGCAGATACATCGAGGGCCCACCCATGTGCCACGACCACCCTGACGGCCAGAGAACGGTCAGTGGATACACGCCGACTATGAAGATGACACCAAACACAACGAGCGCCACGCGAAGAGGGGTGAGCCCGTTGTTGGTATCCATAGGTATCCTTCCTTTTGTCGGATCAGTTCTGATTCAAACGAGAGATCCGAAGTGGCAGCATTAAAGCACGAGACACGAGATTCGCACAGCGCTATAACTGCTGCGTAGAGTGTCATCGACCAATGCTTAATCGACTCCTGGGGCTCTCTTTTAGTTTTCTGGTTTTGGTTCCGATTCATGTTCATGCTCAGTACCAGATTATCGAGATTGAAAAAGTGCAGTTGGCACGTTCGCTCGACGCTGAGGTGTTCGACCTGGCAGGTTCTCCGATTTCGGGAGCTGTGGTAGAGGAATTCAGTTCGGAATGGAAAGAATTGCTACGCACAACGAAGACCGATCCCACGGGCAAATTCTCATTCGCTCCTGTGAAGGGCCGCGATGTCTACTATATCCAGCTCAGCATGGATGGCTTTGATCCACTTCGCATTCGTCTGAAGATCGATCCCAAGCAGGGCAAGAACCTCCGGCTCAAACTGAAAGTCGCTACATGATTCACTGTGCCGGTCGCTCGTCGCTGGTGCGCACACCGGTCATGCCATCAATCGGGAACTCCATGCCCGGGCCGCCTCGAAGCATTGCAAAGTAGAAACTGGAGGCGGCTTGCCATCGTTCTACGAGCCGCCCTGTAGCGTGGAGTCGGTCCGATCTATTAAGTGAGACTCGGGCGCTGTCAGTTTGCGTCCGGTTTTGGAGGTGGCGACGGTTTAGGCGGCTTCGGTGGTTTAGGCGGCGGTGGTGGTGGTTTAGGTGGCCAGTGTGGCTTTGGTGGCGCCTGCGGTTTTGGCGGTGGTTCTGGCTTCGGCGGCGGTTCCGGTTTTGGAGGTGCTTGGAGTCGCGGCAGTAATTCCGGTTTGGCTACAGCCACCGGTTCCGCAGACGACTTATTCTCGACTGCCTTGTTCGCGGCCGAAGCCCCGCTGGTTGCTACCATACCGCTGCCTAGCGCTAGGGTCAGAGGCAGGAGAAAACCAATCGAGCGAAGAGTTCGCATGTTTCGTCACCTTGCCTGATCATCCTTCGCTTGCCCGATTAAGCGTTGCATGCTGCGGGTTGCGCGGACTGATGGGCTACGATATTCCCCAATGATGACGCGGGTGCTTTGCGAGATCTGTCCAATAAGAGTCATTTCGGCAGATTTTCCCTTTCTGCCAACATGGCTGGATCGTGGCTCGCAGAATCCGACGCCCCCAACACATTGGGAAACGGGATTTGCCAGGTCCCTATAGGTTGGAAGACCGGATAAGCTGGTACTGGGACCCAGTTTTCGTGCTAGCGCGTCAATCGGGCGCTGAGTTTCGCCAAGATAAGCATCGAAACCGCCCATGGCTGCGGCCGGGACAAGGGGTATAGAATCCTGCCTGCGCAAGATTCAAAGACTCGCTGTCCTTGGACTGAGGCATTTCGGTTCTGATGATCGACCAGCGAATTCCGAAGCGCTCGACGACCATTCGTATCGCTGCGACTATAATCATTGCCATTTTTCTCTATTTTTACGCGCGTCCGATAGGCTTCATGCTTCTCACCAAGTGGCAGATTCGGAACGAACCTGAGCTGTGGATCGTGCCGACGCCTTTGCCGACCGGAGTCAGCGAACCGTCGGCGGGACGAACATTTTCTTACCTCGGATATGACTTCGAGTCGCCATGGGCGGAAGTAAAGTTAGAGAAAAAATATCAGTCGATCGCGACGGTCTATTTCTCGGACGGTGAATTTATCTCGATTTCCACAGGTCCGGATCTAACAGGCGCAATGCAGGAAAGGTCCACAAAGCGCCGTGCAGCTTTACAAGATGCTTTCGGTCCCGGGGTTATGGAATCAAACTATCGACTACGTTCCTCAATATTGTATTCGACTCCGAGCGACTTGCGCCTGTTTTCGTCTCCCAGAGAAATGGTGGCAAAATCGGTTTTCCTCGTGCTGAAACCAATATCGGTACTGAACGCAAAGACTGGGTTGTATTCCTTTCAGTCCAAGTGGCTTCGCGGTTTCGAAAAGGGCGCACCAGGACAAGCAAACCCAGTCGCAATCGACGCCTTCGACGAAAAGGATCGTGAGATAGATATTCTTATTGGCACTCAGCTACGCACAAACGGCACGGTCTCACAAGCGGACATAAATCGCGTACTGTTTTCACTGCACCCTGCGGCTGCTGCGCCGACGGAATAATTCCGCTGCTCGCGCAGTCGCTTGGGAATTGCCTAGTAGGCCCGCAACTGACGAGAATCGAGCGGCCAAGCTCCCGACGAGTCGGTTTACCGGTAACTTAGGTGCCGGATCGCTCTAGGACTGTTCGCTTGGGGTGGGCCCATTCGATTCGCTGAGCCGACAGCCCTGGTGACTACTGCCCGATTAGTCGGGTGGTCTCAATAGATCGATGCAACACCATCTAATATGAACCCTCTTTCCAAAGGTGGTGTTTATGACCCAAGTGAACCGGGCGAGGCTTTCAGCGACGCAGAAGACCGACGTATGGTCACGCTGGAAGGCAGGACAGTCGCTGCACGAGATTGGACGCGCATTCGGCAAGGGGCATTCGTCCATTCGCTTTCTGGTGCTGCAACACGGTGGGATTGCTCCGGCAGCCCGTCGGCGGTCGTTGCTGGCACTCACACTGATAGAGCGAGAGGAGATCTCTCGAGGGATCGCTTCAGGTACGTCGATTCGTGAGATAGCCAGAGGGCTGGAGCGAGCTGCATCGACAGTGAGCCGGGAAGTGGTACGCCATGGTGGCCGTCCTCAGTATCGAGCCAGTGAAGCGGATTCTGAAGCCTGGGATTCGGCCTTACGGCCCAAGCCGTGTCTTCTTGCCATCCATGTGAGGCTGCAGAAGATCGTTGCGAGTAAACTGGTCTTGGACTGGTCGCCGGAACAGATTTCCGGATGGCTTAAGATCCAGTATCCCGACGACGAGAGCCTGCGCGTGTCCCACGAGACCATCTACCGCAGCCTATTCATTCAAGCCCGAGGAGTATTGAAGAAAGAGCTGATCGGGCACCTTCGATCCAAGCGCCGCATACGTCGCTCGAAGCACTCTCGTGCCAGCGGACAGTTCCGCGGTCGAATCGTCGATGCCATCTCCATCCGGGAAAGACCTGCGGAGATCCAGGACCGAGCCATTCCCGGTCATTGGGAGGGTGATCTCATTACCGGCACAAAGAACAGTCACATAGCGACCTTGGTGGAACGTCATTCGCGCTTTACCACGCTCGTGAAGGTGTCAAGCAAAGACACGGCTGTGGTCGTCTCCGCACTGAGCCGGCAAGTTCGTAAACTCCCCGTGGCCCTTCGGCGTTCGCTGACCTGGGATCGAGGACTGGAAATGGCCACACACAAGAACTTCACGGTGGCTACGAATGTGAAAGTCTACTTCTGCGATCCTCACAGTCCCTGGCAGCGCGGTACGAACGAAAACACGAACCGGCTCCTACGACAATACTTCCCAAAGAAGACTGACCTGTCCGGCTATTCTCAATCGGAGCTGGACAAAGTAGCGCTGCGCTTAAATCAACGCCCGAGAATGACTCTAGGATTTCAGACTCCGGCGAGTAAACTACGAGCAAGTGTTGCACCGACCCTCTGAGCTCGCAGCGCTTACCAGGCACTGGCGCGTCGACTCCTGATTAGTCGGATGATCGTATAAGTGGAGTACCAGGCTTGGACTCGTCCGGTTACCGCGTTAATCAGGACCTATCCACGCTTGGCGTTTGCCCCTGCTCACCGTGATGTGTTGACTTCGCGCTAATTCAGAGGCTTAGTAGGGGGATAGTGTGAAACGCCTCGTCGAACGATTCATGCGGTTTGACGTTCGGTATCACGGCATCACCGCGACTGGTTCCGTGCTCATACTTCTTGGATTCGTGCGAGTAACCGGAGAAAATCAATGGCAAGAGTGTCGCTGGTGTTATTCGGATTGGCCTTTCTCACCCCTCTGCTGGTAAGCGAACAACCGGCTCCGGATCTGACTCTTGTAAATGGGAAGATCTTTACAAGCGCCGGCGCACATCCTTACGTGCAAGCGTTGGCGATTCGCGGGGAACGCATCGTAGCCACGGGCGACTCCACGACGATCAAGGCGCTCGCCGGTCGGCAGACGAAGCAGATTGACCTCGGCGGGCGCACGGTGATTCCTGGTATTAACGACGCACACAACCACATCGGGCTCGATCCGGCTGGAGCGATGCATCTTGACATGGGAACGGAAGATCCCACGTGGGCACAGCTGAAGACGGCGATCGCTGCGGCCGCCGCGAAGGCTCCTAAAGGAACTTTCATTCTTGCGGATATCGGGCCTATCGTCTTTCACGATACGTCCGTCGCGCGTGACGCGCTCGATCGACTCGCTCCTGATCATCCCGTGCTGCTGACGACGTTAACCGGACACGCCATGCTGATCAACAGCGCTGCGATGGCGAACGCTGGCATTCGTGAGAACCAAGAAGATCCCGTGGGCGGCCGGTACGAACGCTCTGCAGACGGCAAGCTCACGGGTGTCGTCCGCGAGTACGCGGTGTTGAATTTGAATCGCCGCCTCGCATCGTCGGTGAGCGACGCGGAAGCTCTCGGCCAGTTGCGCGAGTTTTTCGCACAGGCGGCGAAGTTCGGTATTACGACGACGCAGGATATGTCCGATGGAATCGAGCCGGGTCGGGCGGTGAAATTGTTTGAAGCTGCGCCGACGCCTATCCGCATTCGTATAATGCGCATGCCGGGGACAACGCTGACGGGGCGTGACACCCAAGAAGGTCTGTCCGTGCCGCACCATCCCAGCGCGTTAATCACCGTCAGCGGCACGAAGTGGCTCTTGGACGGAGTGGCGCTGGAAAATACGTTGACTCCGCGGGATGTGCCGTCAGTGCCCGTGGGCGAGACGCTCGACTACGGCGCCGGCCATCTTCCGCTCACTTTTTCAGAGAAGGAAATGGAAGCGATCCTGCGGGAATCGCTAGTCAACGATAGCCAATTGATGGTTCACGTATCAGGTTATCTATCGGCGGCGGCGATGCTTGAGGCGATAAAAGCGACAGGCGGAAACAGAGTGTGGGGCAGCAAGCGTGTGCGGTTTGAACACGGAGACGGCTTGTACCCCGACCTGATTCCGAGCGTGAAGGAGATGGGAATTGTCGTGGTGCAAAATCCCACACACTTCGATGCGAGCATTTTGGGAGCTGCCAGGATCGGGTCCAAAGTGGTTCAGCCCTTCCGCACGCTTATTGAGGCGGGGATCCCAGTCGCCTTGGGCTCGGACGGTCCCATGAATCCGTATCTGAACATCATGTTCGCCTGCGTTGATCCCGGGAGGCCGTCGGAGGCAATCACGCGCGAGCAGGCGGTGACGGCCTACACGCTGACGTCCGCTTATGCCGAATTCCAGGAAAACGAAAAGGGAAGCTTGGATCCCGGGAAGCTTGCCGATCTCGCCGTGCTTTCGCAGGATATTTTCAGCGTTCCGTTTCCCGATCTGCCAAAGACGGAATCAGTGCTAACACTGGTCGGTGGGAAGATTGTCTATGACTCCGGATTGCTCACTCCAAAGGAGCGGTAGACTGCCAGGCGTCCCACGAACGTTGGCGCCGTTTGGGACGACCCACCTTGTCCATCAGTCGAGGAACGAGAATCGTTAATGACGAACCGGATTTGAAATAAGCTGGGAAGCCTTTGGGAAACTCAAGTTTCCCTCTAAGTCCTGCTTAGTCGGATTATCGGACATGTCCTTTCCTAGTGCTCCACCTGTCCGGTTTGAGCGCTTATCAGGAGTCACCGCGAGCCCAGAATCGGCGAGACAGCGCCGTTTGCGCGAGCTGGCTCGATCCCAGGACAGATAAGCCGGGCTTTCATCGACGCCATCCTGTGGTACGTGAGTGCGACGATCGGTTCTAGCGATTGTGGAGCGGGAACGTGTTCACTGCAGAAGAGTTGCGACAACCTAAAATTCTTGCTTTTCTTGATGAAGCCGAACGCGCTCGACTGACGCAAACTGTCGCAGATGTGCGGCTCAAACCAGGAGAATGGCTCTTTCGAGAGGGAGCGCCTCCTAGCACCCTACTTGTGCGGTAACGGCGTTACTCAAGACTCGCGCGCCGCGCAAGCGGACAGAGGAAAATCGGTCCTACAGTAAACGAGAATGCCTTTTGGCTCGAAGACCGGGAGATCATTTTTGAAGTGCCCAATAGAAGCGATGGGCAATTCCCGATTTGGGAAGCGTTTCGATGCGCGGCAGCACTGTCGGAGAGAATTGCGTGGCTGGTTACCGAGGACGTTCTGGGAGCACCACTTTTACCAGAGGCGTGACCGTGTTTTTGCTGACAGGACACGTCGCTACACGGCGCAGTCTGGGCAGCATACCATCCAGCGGAGTATTGCTGGAGCGACGGGCGTAAAAGCGCCGTCGCTCCCTGTGTCATTCACCGCTTGAGTCAGCGGCTATCGTTTAGCGGCGCTCGCCACCACCATGGGATCCTCCGCCACCTCCGCCGTGAGATCCGCCACCCGATGCACCACGTGATGCTGTGGCGTGGGACGTTCCGCCAGATGCGCCACCACGCGCTACGGCTGCGTGGGACGTGCCTGCCGGTGCGGAACCATGCGATACGTTTGTGCGGGACGTGACCGCCGAGCTCCTGGAGTAAGACCTGCTGGTGGTGCGTGTCGCGGATGCCCCGCCTACGCGTCCGCGATTGGCCGCATAAGCACGATTAGCCGCAAAACCACCGCCGCCGTTGTACCGTCCGCCGCCGCCGCCGCTGAAGCGATGGTCGCCCCAGCCGTTGCGGTAACCCCACCCGGCCCACGGTCCCATTCCCAGGAAGATACCGTTGTAGAAATAGCCCGGCCCATAAAAGCCGACCGGCGAGCACGCATAAGGTGCGTAGTCATAGTAGCCGTACGAACACACCGGTTGAATGCCTACGCTGATGCCGATTTGCGCGTCAGCCGTTGGCACCATTGCCAAGGCAGCGAGTAATACTGTGGTGCAGATCAGAGCTTTGAATGTTTGCATTTGTGACTCCCTTAACGTAGAGCCCATCACCGGATATTGCGTTGAGTAAAAGCAGTCCGGCGGTACTACCGGCTCTAATTCAGTCTAGAGACATCGATGACCCTTGTCTGTCCTGTATGAAACAGGTTCTTGTAGGAATGCGCTGCGGGTGGGAGATCCCACTTGATGGTTGCGATGCCATCTCGGCCATCTCGCCAACAGATTCTAGGAACCGCCCTTTTTAAGCCGGAATTGCACCACATCCTCAGCCAGAAAGGGTTTGCCCCTGCAGCGCATTTTGCATTTCCCTCACAAATTCCACTTGGACGTATCATCGGATTACCGGGCAAGCGGGTACCGGTCTCGACCTGTCCGGCTGCGGCGTCAATCAGGAGTTGGCCGTGGTACCGACACCGCGAACGCGTAAAACGGAGCTGCATCTACCTTCCTAGTTAACCCTTCCGCCTACTCTCTGGTGTTCCGGGATTTACTCCTCAGGAACCGCGACCCTAGACTTGATGTCGGATCTTAGGAGCATCCGATGGACGCCAAGCACCACGTCGTGCAGATCTTGGGTGTCGTCACCCTGCTTGCCGCGGTTATCTACAGCTTCTACGCTCTGGTCGCCTTCATCGGCGAAGACTTCGCCGACACCTGGCTTCTGGCCACTCATCTCCTGAACGTGACCGTCGGTGGGTATCTGTTTTGGGCGGGAATTCGCATGGTTCGCTGGGCAAGAGGTCTGCCGAGCCTTCAGACCGGGAGAATCAAGTGGGGAAGAGTTCTGCTCGGCGCGCTCTTTGCTTTCTACGGAATGAAAACTCAGCTTCATCCGCCAGCCTCCGCCGCTGACCTCGACCAGCCCCTCAACAAAGTCCAAGGGCAAGCGAACATTGCAATTTACATCGCCGTGACGATGCTCGGTGTGGTATTGACAATCTCCGGAATCGTCGCTGGGTTCAAGAGTTCGCCGCGACCCGAAGAGCTCCCTCGGCGACGTTCCAACGTCCCATGGCCCTGATGCCACCCGCCTGCAAAATCGGTAACTGGACGCAAGCGCCCACTTTACAGGTTAGAGTGTTGATCAGGACTGAGGAGTTTGTCCGGAGGACCGCGCGCAGCACCGGGCAATAAGAAGAAAACGTTTTTCCGTCTGCCGCGTCTGATGGGAAGGGTTGTCCGACTGCAAATCCAGAGGAGATGCTATGACCAGAGCTCGCTTATTCGCAGCTGCCTTTGTCGTGATGTGCGTCGTGGTGCTGCCAGCACGTGCCCAGGAGAAGAAAAAAGCCGCTCCTCCAAGCCGTTCGGACGCCGTGCTGGCACAATGGAACGATATCGGGCGCAAGCTGATCGCGATGGCCGAGGATTTTCCCGAAGACAAATACGAATACAAGCCTCATCCGGACTCTCGAACGTTTGGGGCGAACCTCATTCACGCTGCGGCGTCCATGTATTACTTCACGGATTTCGCGCTGGGTCAGAAGCCCAGGTATCCGGATGATCCGGACCGCGCCAATCTCAAGACCAAGGTTCAGGTCGTCGCGTTCGTGAAGAAGTCCGTGGCGGACGGCGCGGACGCGATCAAGTCCCTGGGCGACAGCGGGCTCGAGAAAGCAGTCGATGCCGGTGGACGGCATCTCGACCGGCTCTACGACGTAGCTTACGGAATCATTGAGCATTCTGGCGAACACTACGGGCAGTTGGTCGTGTATTACCGAAATAATGGAATGGTGCCGCCAGAATCGCGCCCGAAGAAATAAGTCCCTGACCCGAAGCGTCGTCGGTTGCGAGGCGGATCGGCGCCGCTCAGCAGTGGCGCGACGCTCAGGGGAGGGAACGCGACGCCTAGTTCGATTCTTTTCGGTGAGTGCAACCTGCAGAAGTTGGTCCGAGGTAAGAGAAGCCTCTCCACCCTCCGCGAGAAGCCGCGAAGGGTGGGGAGTAGGTCACGAACGAAATATCAAAGACAGCGCGGCGAATCCGATCTGGTTACCAGCCGATGGCCGGACCACCGTGGCACGTGCCGAAGCCCGTATCGTTGAAAGTAGTCGGTGATCCTGCAGGCGCTACAGGAGCTTCCAGTGCCGACTGGAAATTCCACTCGTAGCCGTTCGGGCCAAGCGTCAGGGCCATTACACCCCAGTAGTTCCCGGTTGACCCGGCCTCGAGATTTAATGCGTTGAAGTTCGGGTTGCCCGTTGGATCTTCCAAGTTTGTTTCGCCTGATCCGGTCGTCACCGTGGTAGTGACTACGGGATCCAGCGTCTCGCCGCCGGTGCCCACGATGAATTCCCGGATGCCGTGCTTTGGATCGTAATTCCCGGAAGGGTTGAGGGGGCGGTAGTGGGCATAGAGGTGGTCGTGTCCGTTCAAGATCAGGTCGGCGTTGTACTGGTAGAGCAGTTGCCAAAAGGCCTGAGCGGCCACGCCCTCTTGGGTGATGCCGTTAGTGGCGCTGAAAGTGGGCTGATGCCAGTAGGCGAGTGTGCACACGGAGTGATTCTCCGCGAGATCGTTTTTCAGCCATGCGAGTTCGGCGGCAAACCAGGTGCCAGAGTTGCTACAGCCGCCCGGCTGCGTCGAGCACTCTATATTGAGCGAAATAAGGTGCCATGAGCCCAGATTATAGGAGTACCAGCCATCTGCGACCCCGCTCTGCTCCTCGAAGTGCCCTGCCTGTCCATCCGCCCGCGGTACGGGTTGGGGGACGGGAGTGGTTAGGCCCGGATAGTTGCACGCCTGGGTCAAAGCTGGGGGGCAGGGATCCGCGATCGTGGCCGTGATGGGGCTCCCTATGTCATTCCCTGTCGTATTAATCTGGAAGCCGTTGAAGTAGGAGAAGTAGCCGTAGCCGGCAACGCCGGTCTCGCTATGCTCGTCGTAAAACTCGTGGTTGCCGGGGGCGGGCCGCTGGAGAAATTTGAAAGCGCCATACGTCAGATCGAACGAGTTCTCAAAGTCCGAATATTGGCCGACCTGGTATTGAAGATCTCCGAGGAGCGCGACGAGGTCAGGCTTCATGGTCTCGATCAGATTCGCAGTGGCCTCCTGGGATTGCCACAGAGACGTGCCGGTGTAGGGGCTCTTGGGATTGCTGCACAGTTCATGCGCAGCCTCGCCTGTCGGCTCCGCTTCGCCTGGCTGGCAGGCGATGTCGCCAACCACCGCGAGTACAGGCAATTTACCCGTCGTTGCGTAAGGCCACGTGTTGTCGTTTGCCGGCGGATTGCCAAACGACCACGGATTGCCATTCTGCTGGGCGTCGGCCCCAGCTGCAAATAGCAGCACCGAGACGGCTGCTCCCACGAGTACTGCCGCTCGGAACTTTGCCACGATCATCTTCATGCGATTCCTCCCGTTTGCACTTATGGTCGGATAGTTGCAAGTCCCGCTTTTTACCGTTTCAATATTTCGCGTGTGTCTCGAATGTGTGAAAAAGCTGTAACACAAAATCGCAAGCCCCTTTTGTCGTGGAAGTTATCCTGTGAGGTGATGGAGCGTCGAGGAAATTCCGGTTTGCTGAGGGTTTACACGACGCCCGAAATCGTATTGACAAGATCGAGGCTATGCCAGTGCACGGATCGATAGCCGTCCGCCTCGCGGAACCCGCGCATCACCGGATTGCATGCGATGCGGTGCGGTGCTCAGGCGTAGCGAAACAGAGCCATGAACCCAAAGTCCATGTGCTGCTGGATATGGCAGTGGAACAGCGACAGGCCCGGCTGATCGGCGACCAGGTCGACTGTAGCGCGTCCAAATGCGGGAACGATCACCGTATCCTTCTTGATGCCGGCGGTGGGCTTGCCGTTGAGCTCGACTAGCTCAAACAGGTGCCGGTGGAAGTGCAGAGGATGAGAATCGTCGCTCCGATTGTGAAACATCAGGCGATAGCGACCTCCCTGATGGAACACAAATTCTCGTTCGTGCGGATATTCTTTGCCGTTGACGAGCCAGTGGTTGATCCCGTGCGGCCCGCCAGGCACTTTTTCAAAGACCATATCGATGGTCCGGTCTGGCGCGGGATGCGGCGCGGTCGTGCCAAAGACTGCGTAGTCCCAGCGCGCGCTCGGTGGTGGAATCCAAGTCGCGCGCTGATGCTGATTGGCGTATTCCACCACGACGCCCATGCCGGATTGCCGCGCGGCATCGCGCAGTTCTCCTAAAATCCAGATGCCCGGCTGATTCATCTCCACGATCGCGTCCACGCGCTCACCGGGCGCGATCTCAATCACGCTGACCAGCTGAGGCGCGGGCACCGGATTGCCGTCGAGAGCGATCACCTGAAACTTGTGGGCGGGCAAAGCCACGCGATGAATTTGCGAAGCGCTGGCGTTGAGCAGGTGAATCAGGACGCGCTGACCGGACTTCACGCGGAGTGGTTCCCCCGCTCCGAGCATTTTGTCGTTGATTGAGTAAAGAGGAGCGTTGACTTCGAGCCCGTTCGGACGCAGGTCTGGAGTGGCGGGTTTTTCGGGCATCGGATCGTTGGGATCCGCCGCCATTTCGTCCTGATCCATCGGAGACAGAAAATATTCCCAGTCACGCAGCGCCAGAAATACCTCTTGATCGTATAGTCCTGGATCATTCGCGGGATCGATCATGAGGAAACCAAACTGGCCGGTGTAGGCGCCGCGATGCAGATCCATCATGGCCGCGGTGTGCGAGTGATACCATCGCGAACCCGCCGGCTTGGCTACGAATTGATAGCGCCGCCGGCCGTGTGGCGGGACCGGGGGGGTGCCTTCTTCCGCCGCCCCATCCATTTCCGACGGAACGAACAGGCCATGCCAATGCACGAACTCCGGAACGTCCGTATCGTTCACAACCTCAACAGTGACGGGCTGCCCCTCGCGCATCCGCATGAGGGGACCCGGGATTCTATTGCTGTAGCCGATCGTGCTGATGGCGACTTGCGGGGCCAGTTCGACTATCGTCGGTGCGATTCGCAGAGTGAAATCCGCCGCACGCCCGCTGGCCTTCGGCTCGGGCTTTCCGATCATCGCATCCTGCGGCTGCGCGAAGGCGGACCGAAGCTTGCCCGCCCCCACCCCAATCACAGTGGCGCATCCAAGCCGCACAAAATCCCTTCGGTTCACGCGATATTTGTCCCAGTTGATAACGCGACGCCGAAGCGACCTTCCCGGAGAGCGCTGTCGCTACGAAAATCGCCTCGGGCTTCTATTCTTCGCCGTTCGAGTTGTGACTAAATGCCCAGCAAAAGCGGAGATGTTAACCGTTCCAACCATGTATGTCCAACCCGTATGCTAAGAACGGTCGTGTCCCAATTTCGAGGCGATACGAACGGCCAGCCGGCCAGCAACTTACGGAATCCCACATGGCCCCGCAGTTTTCTCATTCCGCCGCCTTGATGAGACCGTCACGCATTTTCTCAAGTCTCGATAAGCCCGATTCATAAGATGCGCATGCTACTGAAGGTTTCGATCCCCGTCGAAGCTGGGAATGCCGCAGCTCGTAGTGGCAGTTTAGAAAGTACGATTAAGAGCATCCTGGAAGATCTCAAACCGGAAGCAGCGTACTTCGCCGAAGTCAACGGCCAGCGCACCGGGTACATATTCTGCGACATGAAGGAATCGTCGCAATTGACCGCTATTGCCGAGCCGTGGTTTCTAGCCTTCAACGCGAGCCTTACGGTGCGGCCGGCCATGAATGCGCAGGATCTCGCTGCAGGTAGTCCTGGCGTCGAGCGAGCTGCCAAACGCTACGGGAAGGCCACAACGGCCTGATACAACTGCTAGTTTCGGTTAGCGGCGAAACCGTGAGGCGGTGCTGTGCCCAGCGAAAGTCACGCCTTGGATTGCTATTGGATCTACAGCAGCTCGCCTCTGTCGGACTTTCCCCGGTTGAGGCAATTCAGACTGCCAGACTGAATCCGGCAATTGTACTTGGAAAGACAAATGGCTTCGGCTCGATAGAAACCGGTAGGGTCGCCGAGTTGCTTTTCCTTGATGCGGATCAACTGAGCGACATTAAGAATACGCGACGGATTGACGCGGTCATAGTCGATGGAGAGCTTTTGCGACGTAGCGACCTCGGCAGACTCCTCCGAGAGGCAGAACAACTAACAAGCCAAAAGTGAGTGGGATGCAACGCGAACGCACGCCATCCATTCTCCTCTCCGAGTTTTTCGAGTAAAGCCATGCTTCTATCTTGCAAACCGCCGAACGCTGAAGGAAATCGGTAGCCCCACCAAGATCATGTGCACGACCAGGCCTTGGATCAGATCATGAAGTGTGTACGGGCCCCTAGCCTGAAGCGCGGAGAGCGGCAAAACGACTAGAGTCATTACTAAGTCTACCGCGGCACCAAACATCAAGCCGCACACCAGCGGGTGCTCCGTCATAAAACGCAGCCTGCGGCTTGCTCCGAAGTAGACCGCCGCTGCGGAACACGCAATGAAAAAGTGCAATAGCACACCAAGAGCTAAGGTACCCGCACCTCCGTTGATCGCCTGCTGTCCCAGGAGGCCCGCAGCAATCACTAGGGGTATCTTCCATCCAAAGAGGATGAAAGCTTGCGTCAGGTCCAATACCCCAGCAATCCCCCCGCCTACGCCGATCGCCAACAGGGCGCTACTCTTCGACTGTGCTCCAGACGCAGAATTGCCAGTCATCAGATCACCTCTTTGGATCATCCAGATATATAGACGGTGAATGTTGCTAATCGTTTAGTGCGCTAGCGCGATTTAGCTTCCGGCTGGCTGGAGATCAATATCTCCCGGCTAGGTCGACTCTAATTTGTCGAACCGCGGCCCGGTTTGTCGGATTACGGGTAACTTGGGTCCGATAACCCGCTTGTCCGATTGGCGCGCTTACCAGGCACTGGCGCGTCGACTCCTGATTAGTCGGATGATCGTATAAGTGGAGTACTAGGCTTGGACTCGTCCGGTTACCGCGTTAATCAGGACCTAGCCGCGGAGGTCCGCCTTCGTTGACTTGCCTTCTGCCCCAACCTAAGATGAACGCGAAATGCCAGAGTCATCGTCTCCAATCGGCCTGACCATCTCACACTACCGAATCCTGGAGAAGCTCGGTGGTGGAGGTATGGGTGTGGTTTACAAGGCCGAGGACACCAGTCTGCACCGATTCGTGGCGCTCAAGTTCCTTCCGGACGAGGTTGCCCGAGATCCGCAAGTGCTAGAACGATTCCGCCGCGAAGCGCAGGCCGCGTCGGCGTTGAATCATCCGAACATCTGCACGATTCATGAAATCGGCGAGGAAAACGGGCGGGCCTTCATCGCCATGGAGTATTTGGACGGTGTGACACTGAAGCACTACATCAGCGGCCGTCCGATGGAGATGGAAACGATCCTCGATTTCAGCACCCAAATAGCCGACGGGCTCGACGCAGCCCACACCGAAGGGGTCGTCCATCGGGACATCAAACCGGCGAACATTTTTGTGACCAAGCGGGGCCATGCCAAGATTCTCGATTTCGGGCTGGCGAAGCTGGCCCCTTCGCCTCGCGTCGCGCAAGGCATGGGTGTTACTTCGATGCCGACGGCCGTAACCGAAGAACTGCTCACAAGCCCCGGTGCGACGGTCGGCACGGTGGCTTATATGTCGCCGGAACAGGTCCGCGGAAAAACGCTGGATGCCCGCACGGACCTTTTTTCTTTTGGCGTGGTGCTGTATGAGATGACGACGGGCACTCTGCCGTTTCGCGGGGATACGTCGGGAGTGATCACCGAGGCGATTTTGAATCAGTCCGCCGTTGCTCCCGTGCGGCTGAATCCCAATGCATCAGCTGAGTTAGAGCGAATTATTAACAAGGCGCTGGAGAAGGATCGCGATCTCCGCTACCAGTCCGCATCGGAGATACGCGCTGACTTGAAGCGCCTGCGGCGGGACACCGATTCGGGGCGAATTTCATCGTCAAGGAGCGTGTCCGCTCAGGAACTTGCTGCAGAGCCTGCGTCTGGTTCAACGGCAGCGGCTCAGGTGCCGACGAAGCTTGCAAAGAACAGATATGCAGTTTTGGCCGTGTGCGTCGCGCTCCTGGCAGCAGCCTTTGCGGCGTATCGCTTTTGGCCCCGCTCGAATACCCCGAGCGGCCCCGCAACGATTACCCAAATCAGCCAGTGGAATAAGCCGATCAACGGCGCGAGGCTTTCCCCCGACGGCCACAGTGTCGCGTTTATCTCACCGGTGGGCGGCATCGCGCAGGTGTTCCTCATGCTCACCTCTGGCGGCGAGCCGCTTCAACTCACGAATGACGAAGGCGACAAACTTTGGAACGATTTCTCGCCCGACGGAAGGGAAATCTACTACGCGAGGTTGCTCGGCCAGAACGAGATCTGGGCGGTACCTACGCTCGGTGGGACCCCCCGACGTGTGGTGTCTGCCAGTTATATGGCTGTCTCGCCGGATGGCGGCTCAATCTACTATTCGAAGTCGGACAGTACGGGAATCTTTCGTGCGGAGGAATCCGGACTGAACGAAGAGTTGGTGTACAAGTCCGAAAGTGCCGGCCCCTACCTCCGTCCGGCGCTGCTATTTCCCGGAGGCAATGAACTGCTCGCTGCTGATTTTCGGAAGGCGTCGAATATTAGGTTTTACAGAATAAACGTGGCCAGCCATGAAGCGGATGATTTAGGGGAGGTGTCTGGCGGCTCATTTGGCGTCGTGTGGGGCGAACCCGGAAAGACCGTGCTGTTTAGCCGCACCGTAAACGGGTTGACGAACATCTGGAGTTACAACTTGCAGGACAAGAGTCTGACGCAGATTACTTTCGGAACGGGACCTGACTACTCGCCGATGCCCGATCCGGGAAGAAAAGGGCTTTACTATGTGAATGGCAAGTCCTCCGTTTCCCTGACCACTTACCATGTTCATTCTAAGGAATCCACGGATATCGTGTCGGAGGATGCCACTCAGCCCACTATCTCGCCGGATGGAAAGCGGGTGATGTACATCACTCTCCCCGCACCCAATCGGAACGAGCTCTGGGTGTCGGACATCGACGGCGGAAACAGAATGAAACTTGCCACGGCAGAGGTCCTGGACACAGGCGCTTGGGCGCCGGACAGTTTTCATCTGTCCTTTGATGAGCGAGGGGGCGGGGCAGGGGTCAAACCGTATATCGTTGCGGCTAACGGCAGCGGTCTTCGCCAGCTACCCTGGTCCGGGGGGCTGACGCGATCTTCCGCATGGAGCCCTGACCAGAAATCCTTCTACACAGATGCTTTGGAGAAGGGGAGTTCGATACCGACGATTTGGAAATGGAACTTGGGCTTGGACAGTCCGAATCCGGAGAGATTCGCGGATAACTGTGGCGATGTTTTCGACGTCGACGCCGCCGGAAAGTACCTGCTCATCACTGTACCAGCTGGAGAAAGGACTGGAATCTATGAAGTGTCAATCGCCGATAGGAAATGCACGTCACTGCTTCCGGGCGCAGCAACGTGGGCCGCGACTTTTGCTCGCGATGGTAAGTCGTTCTCGTATGCAGTTGCTTCCCGTGGCGATGTCACGATTTACCGTCAGCCATGGGGAGAGGGAAAACTCATCGGGGCAGCTCAAGTCGCGTTGAAGGTCCCCTTCGTTTTTCCCTTCTCTTCCGGGGGAAATGCCTACGATGTTTCCAGAGACCTTTCCACCCTCGTCTATGCGCGTCCCGGCGGTCGCGCGGAACTCTATCTTCTGAGCCACAAATAGGCTCTGGTCGCGAAGCAGAATTCCGTTGAGTTTCTCACCGCCTGTCTGCATAACGCGCTGGCTCCTGATTAGTCGGATTCCCGGACATCTACCCGGCTAGTGCTCCATTTGTCCAGTTTGCGCGTCAATCGGGAGTTAGTTTGCGGTCCGAGCTTTCCGGTGGTCACTCGCGTAACTTCAGAAAGGTCAGATTGCCGTGCAAAACGGATTGTACTTCGAATGCCGTTATGTCGAGGTCTGCAGACGTGCTCGGAGCCGTGCCCGGAAGAAGGTAGTTATCAGAGGTGAAGTGGGTCAGAGGCCTAGCCGCCGGCAAGGAAAGTTCAAATGCTGAAGCCCCCAAAAGAGAGGCCAAGCACCGTGAATATCAGCCAAACGACAAGTGCGCAACACATTCCGCCGCGAAACGCCAATCGCAGTTTCCCCATCCCCTTTGCCTCGTGTGCCATCTTTTGGAATGCGACAATACTGCTTAACGCAAGCATCGCCAAAGAGATGCAGAAGAGCCAAAGCAGCAACGCCCCGAATGTTGCAAGTTGTGGGTGGAGCCCGTTCATCAAATTTCCAAACGGTGGCAGGATCCCACTAAACACCACTATGAAGAAAGCCAGGTGGCGCCCCGAACGCGACAACATAGAGGCGACTGGGAGCAGGGCGATGAAAGCCGTTGCCGCGCCAAGACCAAGCGCAAATGCTAGTGAATTCTTTCCGCTGCGGAACAAAAGATAGAGCAGTGCAAGAGTGAACGACCCCCAGCGACCAAAAGTGATGAGGGCTACCAGCCCATTCTGATCAGCCGCAGCCTCAGTTACAAACCCAACGCCCAAGGCGATCGTGCAAATAAAGGCAAAGCACCTGGCCGCCCATAGCCACGGAGAACTAACTACACTGATCGGCTCGCTCCCGGACGGGGGTACGCTGTCGAACATGGGCGCCTCTCATTTGAATAAGAGTGACAATCGAACTGCGCAGGTGCGGACTTGGAGAGAGGTACTTTTTCGAGGATCGCTCGTTCAGTGGTTCGTTGTACCAGGAAGTTTCTTGCTTGCTTGGCACTCATTCTGAAAGCGGATCATAGCATGGGCTGGGCCGTCCCAATTACCTGTCCGAACTTCTTCAACTACTGCCAACTCCCGATTTGTCGGGTACCGGCTGCTTTGACTCCCGCAATCCGCAACCACTGATCGAAGCCACCGCGCCAGACGTTGCCAAGTGGGCCAAGCGATCCGAATCCGTTTCCGTTGCGTCCATCCTGTTGGGCTTCTTCGGCACGGCGTCCCACCTCGTGACCAAGCGATCTAGACAGCGTCCTATTTCCAGAAACTAGTTCTGCTTGGAGCCTGCAGCCGCACGGTTTTTCGCGTAGGCAACGAACGCGCCGAAGCGGGGATCACCGTGAAGGGACTTGAGGTCGGGGTCCTTTTCGACTTGAAGGTAGACGAATGGACGAAGTCCGTGGTCAACGGCCTCGCGTAGGAGCGAGAGGGCCTCATCTCTGCGTCCCTGAAGCGCCGCAAGGCAAGCTAGATTGTATAGAGTACGAGCCGTATCAGGGTGCTCGGGGCCGAGCACACGACGACTAATGCTGAGGACCTCGCGCTCGATTCTTTCTGCCTCGGCGTAGTGACCTTCGCCACTAAGAGTGATCGCCAAGTTCCCGTTTGTCCTCAGTGTATCCGGGTGCTCCGGGCCCAACACGCGACGTTCGACGTCTAGCGCTTCGTGTTCGAACTTTTCTGCCTCGGCGTAGCGCCCTTCCAGCTCGAGATTCCAGGTCAGGTTGTTGATTGTCAGGAGTGTACCAGGGTGCTCCGGGCCGAGCACACGACGTTCGATGCCGAGCACTTCGCGCTGCAATCCCTCAGATTCAGAGTAGCGCCCCTCGTTCGTAAGCACTGTAGCCAAATCGTCGGTTGTCTTCAGTGTGGTTGGGTGCTCCGGACCGAGCACACGACGTTGGCTGGCGAGCACCTCGCGGTCGAGCTTTTCTGCCTCGGCGTACCGCCCTTCCTGAGCAAGAGCCCAGGCCAACTGACTCATCGAAGTCAAGCTTTCCGGGTCTTCCGGGCCCAAGACGTGACGGCGAATATCCAGTGTCTCCCGCTCCAATTTCTCGGCTTCGGCGTAGTGGCCTTCGACATCCAGAAGGGAGACCAAGTCGCTCATCGACTTCAACGTTTCCGGATTCTTCGGACCGAGAACCTGACGCTGGATGTCCACGGCCTGCTCCAACAGCGGCTGCGCGCTGGGGTATAACCCCAGGCTCTCGTAAACATTTCCCATGACGCCCATCAGCTGCGCTTGTGTCTCTGGATCCTTTGCCAGGCCGGTGTCGATACTTTTCGAGGCTGTATCCAGAATCTCGCGCGCCGTAATGGTCTTGCCGCGGGCCTCGCTCGGGTCCGACACCTTGAACATCCCCGACATGAACTCGGTTATTAGGTGGGCGCGGTCGCGCTCACGAAAGGCCAAGTCGCGCTGCTTGCGCACCATTCGCGCTTGCAAAAGCGTCGCGGTGACCCCGGCAATCGTAAGGATCAACGCTAGTGTGGAAAGCGCGGCCGCGGTACGGTTGCGGCGGACAAACTTGGCAGCGCGATAGGCGAAAGTATCGGGTCGCGCTGAGATCGGCTCGTCTCTAAGGTGCCTCCGAAGATCATCGGCCAACGCGGTAACCGAGGCGTAACGCTCCCGGGGACTCTTTTTCAAGGCTTTCGCGACAATGGTGTCCAGGTCGCCGCGGAGCCTCCGGCGTAGCTTGTCAGGTGTGACACCGCGTTTCTCCGCACAGGCAGTTTCCTCCCAGGAGGCGACGGCCTGTGAGGCGATAGGCGGGTCAGTTTCCGTGATGGCCTTGACTAAATTCGCCGCTGAGCGCGGTCCGGGACCGGCGGGATGGCTTCCGGTGAGCAGCAAATAAAGCAGCACGCCCAGCGAATAAACGTCCGTGGCGGTCGTGATCGCGCCGCCGGTCATTTGTTCTGGTGCCGCGAACAGCGGAGTCATGGCACCTCCGCCTTGGAGCGTGAGTATTGTCGCCGCAGCAGAACTCGCGTCATCTGCAAGGAGCTTGGCAATGCCGAAGTCTAAGAGCTTCACATCGCCTTCGCTGCTGACGAGCACGTTGGACGGCTTAATATCCCGGTGAATAACCAGATTGGTGTGGGCGTGTGCGACGGCGCTAAGAACATCCAGGAAAAGTTCGATTCGCGCATCCACTCCCAGCGTGCGCTCGTCGCAATACTCGTCGATTTGATTTCCCCTCACGTACTCAAGAACGAGATAGGGTTCCCCCTTTAGGGTCACACCAGCGTCAATTAATTCGGCGATATGAGGGTGCGCCAACTGCCCTAGAATTCTGCCTTCGCGCTTGAATCTTTCAGCCACTCCCTGGGAAGCCATTGCCAAATGTAAGAACTTGACCGCCACTCGTCGCTCGAAGCGGCCATCGATGCGCTCGGCCAGCCACACATTACCCATCCCACCCTCGCCGATGTGCGAGATGAGCTTATATGCGCCGAGCGTGTCTCCTGTTAACGACGGTTCGGCGTTGGGCTGTGCCGGTTGATACTCCAGAAAGTGTTCCTGAGCTAGCTCCCGGTGCTCCTCCAGGAGCTTTTCAAGGACATCGGCCAAGTCCGATCTTTCGGCGCGGAAGGTTGCCAACCAGTCTGCCCGTGCCTCATCCGATAACGAGAGCGCATGGTCCAGATAGGGACTTATTTCTTGCCACCGATGAGAGCTAAATGCGGACACAGTTCCTCATATCTCTAAATCCGCACGAACGCTGCGGTGGAGATAGATGCGCGCTTTTTCCCATTTACGCTGGACCGTTCGTTCGCAGACGTTTCTCATCGCTCCGATTTCGGCGAACGAAAAGCCACAAAAAAACTTCAAGTCAACGATTTCCGCGAGCGCCGGTTCGACTTTGGCCAGTTCGTCCAGGGCATCGCTGATCCGACTGAGCTTTTGGTCATCGGCGGCATTTTCGATTTCGGCTCCGAGCGACGTAATCTCGAATCGGCCACCTCGCTTCTGAGCGTGGCGGTTCCGAGCATGATCGATGATCAAGCCGCGCATCACGCGAGCCGCGTAGCCCATGAATCTATAGCGATGGGCGAAGGACGTTCCGTCCTTGCCAGCGATCTCGATATATGCTTTGTGTAGGAGTGTCGTCGGACTGATGCTGATCGGCGCGCCGCGTCGCGCCAGTTCACGCCTGGCAAGACGTCGCAGTTCCGAGTAAAGCGCGCTAAACAGCGCGTCTGCGGCCGGCTTGTTTCCGTCTTCGGCAGCGTCTATCAGCGCAAGCAGAGTTCGCTCGCTTCCCAAAGGATCGCCTCCCGAGGCCAGTTCCCATGATTCCGACTCACGACAGGTTTGCGCAGGATTCTAGCGCAAATCGGCGGAATTGGTGGCGCAGTTTCCGATAAGCTGACTAAGTATTTCCTATAAGGTTGATAACCCCTGATTATCAGTTTGTTGAAAAGGGTTTTCGAACCGGCGCAGTTCGAGCATGCCAGGGGAACTCTCGCCGAAAAAGCCTATGAAAAAGGGATTCATCGCTGCTTCGCTTCTCGCCGTAACACGCCGATGGAGTTCTTTCGGCAACCCGTCAGCCTGGTTCCCGTCCATTAAATGCACCACTTTACTTACCCGGTTCGCACGTTAATCAGGAGTTAGCGAACTTCGCAACGGCCCGCTCGACGACCATCCCGAAGCCCCAAATATTTTTGCGTTCCGGCTGTCGCCTTTCGGTCGCCGTTTTCGATCTTATTTAGGTAGAGACCCAATTCATGGACAGCGCTGCGACTAGTCAGCAGTCAGCTCGCCTGCTGGAATTCCGGTAGCAGGCCGTTCCATAGTTGCGGCGGCGATGTCGATTGGAGGGGATGAGAAAATGTCTAATTCTCGCATTGCGCTAACCCTTGTGTTGGCGGCAATATCGCTGCCTGCTGCGGGATGCGGGGGCGGGGCGAGTCAGCCGGCGAATAACCAGCCCTCGCCCGGTGCATCAAATCCGAGTCCGACAATCACCACGATCTCGCCGAAAAGTGGCGTTGCCGGCGGAGCGGCGTTCACGCTCACGATCAACGGAAAGAACTTTGACGCAGCTTCTGCGGTCAGTTTCGGGGGCGCGGCTCCCGTCACCACGTTTGTCAGTTCCACCGAGCTGACTGCCGCGATCCCCGCCTCAAGCATCGCATTGACCGGCAGGATGGCTGTGACGGTGACTGATGCTCCGCCCGGCGGTGGGATCTCCAATCAGGTAGACTTCGTCATCACCGGCGACGTGAACGGCGTCCCGACGATCAGTCTTTTATCTCCAAGCTGCGCTCCCGCTGGAGAACAGTTCGTTGATTCGGTGGATAATCAGTTGACGGTAATTGGGCCAAATCCTGGGGCAAATTTTGTGGCGGGTTCAGTCGTGCGGTGGAACGGCAGCAACCGACCAACCACTAATAATGGCTCGGTTAACGCGCTCATTGCTGAGATCTCGGCAGCCGATATCGCCGCAGCCGGGACAGCCACAGTCACAGTCTTCAATCCTGCGCCCAGCGGGGGTACCTCGAACTCGTTGACCTTCACCATAACGCCCGGAGCAGTTGATCCTCAGGCAATCGTCGTGGACCCTACGGGAAAGTTCGCCTACGTGATGAATGGCGGATGCAGTAGCGGCGTTGGTGGCTACCTATCCATGTACACGATTAACCCGGCGACCGGAGCCCTAACGTCCATAGGACCACCGGTATCATCACTCGGCTACGGTTTTTACTCCGGGTCGGTAATCGTAGATCCGCTTGGCAAGTTCGCCTACGTCACGAATTCGGGGGATGCGTATGATTATGGGAATGACGGTGATGGCAGCGTAGTGACATATGCCGTCGACGCCACGACGGGGGCCTTGACCTCCACAGGAACGATAAACGGAAATTGTCCGGGACTGTGTTTGCCCTCGTCGGTGATCGTGGATCCATCCGGCAAGTTTGCTTATGTGGCGAACGGGGGCGGTAGTGTTCCTTACAACGTCGCGATGTACACGATCAACGCCACGACCGGTGCCTTGACGCCCACAGGCACGGTTGCCGCAGGGACAGACCCTGTCTCCGTCACGGTCGACCCGTCTGGCAAGTTCGCCTATGTAGTGAATGGGAATTTCGGATCGACCGGCACCATATCCATGTACACGATCAATGCCACGACTGGGGCCTTAACATCTGTGGGGACAATTGCTGCGGGAACGGGACCTGTCTCGGCAGCCGTAGATCCTTCAAGCAAGTTTACGTATGTAACGAATTCCGGCTCGAACGACCTCTCGATGTACACCATTGACGCTACGACCGGAGCTCTGACATCTGTAGGGACGATCGCGACCGGAACAGAGCCTGTTTCCGTTGCCGTGGGTCCATCGGGCCAATTCGCCTATGTAGCGAATTCAGGCTCGAACGACGTCTCGATGTACACCATTGACGCCACGACCGGCGCATTAACCCCCATCGGAACGATACCCGCGGCACTATCTCCTACATCGATCGCCGTTCACCCGTCGGGCAAGTTCGCCTATGTAACGAATTCCGGGTCGAACGACGTCTCGATGTACAGCATTGATGCGACCACCGGGGTCTTGACGCTCATCGGAACGATAGGCACATAAAGGAACGCGAGTTCCGTCGGACTGGGCCTTCGAGGTGTGCGAGAGCGAATTATCGAATGAAGTGGGATATCCGAGGTCGATTCAAACGAAAACGGCACTACGGTCTGCGTCAATTTGCCTCTCGGTGCAAGAGCATCCTCGGCCAGTTGAGGACGACTGTGCCTGATGAGTCTTTAATCAGGCATCGACTCTAGTTCGCGCACAGCAATCACGCCCTTTCGCTTCTAAGTCTGTATAATCCGTTGACACAATGGCGCTTTCCGTCGGTACGAAACTGGGCCCCTACGAAATCCTGGCCGCCATCGGTGCGGGCGGAATGGGTGAGGTGTATCGCGCCAAGGACACCCGCCTCGACCGCACCGTCGCGATCAAGGTTCTGCCTTTGCATCTCGCCTCTGACCCGGAATTGAGACAACGCCTGGAGCGCGAAGCCAAGGCTATTTCCGCCCTTCAGCATGCGAATATCTGCACGCTTCACGACATCGGTGCTGACTCCTGATTAGTGGGATAACCGGCCGACCGGCGCACCCGGCTGGTAGCTGTGGCTTATGCCGATCATTGCCCAAGTACCGGGCCACATCGGACAAAATCCAACTATTCCCGCGGAGGTCCGAAGAAGTTTACGGGCCATTGTGCATAAGCCTCGCGTCCGTGCTGCGCGTGACCTCGCGTCCGAAGCTGAGGCAGAAAAACGCCATCTTCGGAAGCTGGTCAAGAAATTCGAGGTCAAGATTCGGGAACCTCGCAGATCTAGGTGAACTCACGCTATCGGCGATTTGTATGGTTTTAGTTATAATCCTCGTGATCGAACGACCCGCGAGCGCGAAATGGAAACTCCCAGATAAAACATGACAGTGCGCTCGTAGGCTACCGCGCAACCAGGTTCAGAGACCCAGCGCCGGTGAGAAACGAAAGACAAGGAGCGAAAATATGTGCGATCGAGATCATTCTGCGGAGGATCAGGAACGGTACGAAGCGCTCGGTTTAATCACGCGAAAGCAGTTCGGCATCATGCTGGCAGCGGGCGTCGCCATGCTGCTGCCCAAAGTAGCGAACGCCGTAACGGTCACCGAATCAGACGTGACCGTGAAGACGCCGGACGGCACAGCAGACTGCTACTTCGTCTACCCATCTACTGGCGCCGCGCCCGGCGTATTGGTGTGGCCGGATATCTTCGGACTGCGGCCGGCATTCCGCCAGATGGGCAAGCGGCTCGCCGAGGCGGGCTATTCGGTGCTGGTGGTGAATCCGTTCTACCGGACCCAGAAAGCTCCGACCGCGGCTCAGGGCACGACGACCCCGATCCAGCAGTTGCTGCCGCTCGCCCGAACCCTGAACGCGACGACGCAGGTGACGGATGCGAAGGCATTTATCGGGTGGCTGGACCAGCAATCCTCGGTTGCCAAGAATCGCAAGATCGGGACGCAGGGTTATTGTATGGGAGGGGCGATGGCCTTTCGTACCGCTTATGCAGTGTCGGACCGCGTCGGAGCCGTGGCCTCCTTCCACGGCGGCAATGGGTTAGTGACCACCATGCCGGACAGTCCGCATCTTCAGGCCGCGACGACCAAGGCGCAGTTCCTGGTCGCAATTGCGGAAAATGACGATATGCAAGCCCCCACCGAAAAGACCGTGATGGAGGAAACCTTCGCCAAGGCGGGGCTGCCTGCGGAAATCGAAGTGTACGCGGCCATGCACGGCTGGTGTCCGCCGGATTCGGGCGTCTACAACGAGCCGCTCGCCGAGAAGGCATGGAGCCGTCTGCTCGTACTGTACGGCAAGGCTCTGGCGTAACCTGTTTCTGACTGTTGGGTGCGGATTACGGCCCGCGCTTCCAAGTTCCAGACAAGTGGGATCAGCGTATAAGTGGAATTGTGGGCACTTATGTCGAACTAATTCAGGCGCTCCCGTCCGATTGGTTCATGTTTCCGCTCGGAATCGCGCGGTCAGTCAGCAGATGTTTTCAGGGGTCAGGGTGCTGAGCCACAGCCAGAAGTCCCGCTCGCTGACGTGTTCCGGGCCCTTCGGGCAGGGTTTCCATATCACACCTCTCACAAACCGAGAGAAACGAGTCCATCAGAACGACATCATTCGTGACGCGTTGCAATACACCTTGGTCACACAATCCTGCGAGAGAGCCAATACCGCCGCACCGCAAAACGCGCATGCCTGCACCTTCCAGTATTGTTCTCAGCTCAGCCGGCAGAAATGCTTTGAGGAAGCCTAAGTAGTTCTGAGTGAGGCCCTCTGCGAGAACTTCATTGCCGGGGAATTGTTCCTGGTGCCACTCGCCACGCTCGATCATGGCATCGACTGCGGGACCGAGTTGTCCGGTTCTGCTGAGGCTCGAACCAACCCATGCCGCGGTCATTTGCGCCTGATGCGAGACGGTCAAAATCACTTTGCTTTTTGCAATGCGGCAGGTTTCCTGAATGGATCTGACCGCCTTGGATCCCGAAAAAGAGATTGCACCGTCCAGGTTCAAGACAAGATCAAAACCACGGTCTGAAAAACGCGATAGGTCCGATGTATTTCCTTCCACGAATTCGATATTTGCCAGTCCCGCTGCTTTTTTCCGCGCAATGGCTAGCATCTCGGGGGAGAGGTCCAGGTGGGTTAGACGGAAGCCGCGTTTGGACAGGGGAATCGAAAACGCACCTGTTCCTCCTCCTATGTCGAGGATAGTCCTGACTCCTTCCAGATGCCGCTCGATCTCTCGCCAACGCAAAGCGCGATTAACGCTTTCGTCCGCCAAATCACGTTCTTCTTTTGGGGCTTTGGCATCCCACCAATGTCTTTCACGATCGAAGTCCGTCTCGGGCAAGCTCATTGTCAAAATAGTTTCGCAATTTCTTGTCAACACTGTCTAGCGTGATCTCCAGGGGAGGGGGCATAACGAGTTCAGATTCGACCATCATTCGGAAGTTCGGTCGTCGAACTTATTTTCGGAGTGCACGCGCGACCGGACAATTCCAGCCCTAAAACTTCACATGTCCGGTTGCGTGTTGCTTGGAGCGGCCAGTCACAGGGATGACGATCAGGTAGGGGAGACAGGTCCCGCCCACGATGAATATACAGGGCCAGAAGACCGCCTCTTTCGCTTGGGGACATATCAACGCCACAACCGACTGAGTTCGCTCGCAGACGCATTGGCAGCTAAACGGCTCCCACTACATACGCCCACCCAAGATGCGGTCGATCTGCCGAAGATGGTTCAAGTCGTGTGCCGCTTCCAAGTGGACGAACTCCTCGACCGTTTGCCGTCCGCGTACCTCGTGGACTCCATAGCACTCCACCCACCGTGCGCGCGGGACCGACTCCAGCAGTCGCAGGTTGCTCTCGCGCAGCGCCCGAAAGACCAGTGCCGAAAGGCTCGCACTTTGCTGGCCGTAACCCAAGCGCTCCGCCCATACGGCCTGATCCCACCACGTTAAGGCCACACCCGGATTCGCCAGCATGTTTCGCAATCGCCAACCCATCGCCAGCTCCGCGTCCGCCAAGTGCGCCACGATCTCGGCGATTGACCACTTTTCAGGTACAGGACGCCGGATCAACTCCTCGGGCGCGACATCGCGCAGACGCCGATCGAGTTGCGATGGGGTGGCTTGTTGTACAGCGATGGGCTCCTGATCGCCAAGATAGCCTAGGACTCGAGCCCTGTACGCTTCGAACGTCTCCGCCATTGGGCCTCCCGGTAGACTGCGTATGCGGCCGAACATCTCGCGGAGTAGACCGAGCCATCCTAGTTCGCAATCCTACGGGTGTGATGACCTAACACAAACACCGCGGCCTCACCGCGCTCCGCTACAACGCCGAGCGTCGGCATTTTACACTGGCCAGCCCGATGGTACAGTCCCGCCCACGGCAGCAAACCCACAACCGATCAGGCCGAAATGGTAGGCCGATATGCCGACTATCAAAGTGAGTCGGTATCTGGATACCGAAATCTCGGTTCCAGCACGCTCGTCTCCTGTTAGCGCGTCAATCAGGACCCAACCGCGATCTGGCGTGGAATTTCGATGTACGGCAGCGTGGACTTCAAACGCTGTTCGTTGCGCCGAGCAGGTGTCGAAACAGCTGTCGAAGTTGCGCCAGACACACGCCCGGGCCTGTCATCCCCTAGCTTAACAAGGAGGTATCCGTCCGGAGCTGCTTCGGCCCGATGTCTTAGCAGCCTAAGGGCACGTAAACGGCGCCGCCGTGGCCGATGCCGTCTGATTGGTCGTGAGGTCTGTAGCCGTGACCTGAAACGATTGGCGCGGCTGGGGAGTCCCCAGAGGCACAGAGATCGGGCAGACTCCTCCGGGCGAATTCCCCTGGAAGGTTGCGGTAAACCCACCGGATATATCGGTGGTGACGGGTTCCAAGATATAGCGGACAGGTTGTTCCGTGCCCGCGGTCCAAGTGACGGCAGTGGAAATTTGCTGCGTCTTCCCAAAGTTAGAGCCCCTGATCGAGAGGACATCATTTCCCATACTAAGAACCACGCCGACTAGCAGAGACGGCGATGAGCTGCCCCCTGACCCGGACTGCGGCACTGGTTGCTCCTTCGGGGGCCGCTGGCGGAAATTGCCGGAAACAACAAGGTCCCAGGACTTGCGCCAGGCGGTACTGGTGGCGTCCAGGCTTTCTTTTCCCTTGGTATCGAAGGCAATTACGTCTGCTTGCCCGGCGGTGCGGTCATAGGCCAGCACCTGTTGCCGCCCATCTCCCAAGAAATCGCCGGCAACCATCGGGCCCCACGATTTGCGCCAACCGGTATTGGTCCCGTCCTGGCTTTCTTTCCCCTTCGTATCGAAGGCAATCACGTCTGCCTGGCCGGCGGCGTGGTCATAGGCCAGCACCTGTTGCCGACCATCTCCGATAAAATCGCCGGCAATCATCAGGTCCCACGATTTGCGCCAAGCGGTATTGGTTCCGTCCAGGCTTTCTTTCCCCTTGGTATCGAAAGCGATCACGTCCGCCTGGCCAGAGGTGCGGTCATACGCCAGCACCTCTTCCCGCTTGTTTCCCAAGAAATCGCCGGCAGTAATCAAATCCCAAGACTTGCGCCAGGACGTATTGGCGGCGTCCAGGCTTTCTTTTCCGTTGGAATCGAAAGCAATCACGTCTGCCTCGCCCGCGGTACGGTCGTAAGCCAACACCTGGTGCCGTCCGTTGCCCAAGAAATCGCCGACAACCATGACGTCCCACGATTTGCGCCACGCGGTGTTGGTGCCGTCCAAACTCTCATTTCCGTTGGAATCGAAAGCAATCACGTCTGCCTGGCCGGCGGTGCGGTCATAGGCCAGCACCTGTTGCCGTCCGTCTCCGATGAAATCGCCGACAACCATGAGGTACCACGATTTGCGCCAGGTGGTACTGGTGGCGTCCAGGCTTTCTGTTCCGTTGGTATCGAAAGCAATCACGTCTGCCTGCCCGGCGGTGCGGTCATAAGCCAGCACCTGTTGCCGCCCGTCTCCGATAAAGTCGCCGGAAACCATCAGGGCCCATGACTTGCGCCATTTGGTATTGATGCCGTCCTGACTCTCCGATCCGTTGGTGTCTAACGAAATCACGTCTGCCTGGCCGGCGGTGTGGTCATAGGCCAGAATCGCGTCCGAATTCGAACCGGTGCTTACGACGTCGTTCTCCCTATCCGCCATTCCTACCCAGGCCAGCGTCAACGAAATACAGGAAAGCGCAATTAACTTATTCAAAGTCATAGCTGTCCTCCGATCTGGGATTCTTGAGCCTGGTATGTATCAATCGTCTTTCTCTTATGCCGCCGATTGCGTTCCGCGAAGACGCGTTATTTCGGCGCAACCTGATGCGGATCGACGGGCGTGCGTGGAGTCACCGGCTTAGCCGGCGCCGGATTTGACGGACGCGCGCTCGTCGGCGGCCCCACGATTTGCAAGGCCACCTGATATCCGTTGGCGGTCGCAATGATCGGCTTGTTGGTGGCAGCGGGGTTGGGATTTGGGATCGGATACTTCTTGGGCGTGACCAGGTTCTGTGTGCCGCTGCCGAAGTTGCTGCTGTGTCCGAAAACCGCGAACGTACTGTCTTCATTTTGCAGGTCGCTGTAGGTCATAGACGCGATCACCACCAATTCACCGTTAGCAGAGGGAACGGCCGTTTCTACGACCGCACTCGTGGCCGGAACGTAGGTCTGCCCCTCGGTCATGGCCGGCAAGTCCAGTTGAAGGCTCGAGTAGAAGGCCCACAGGGTCAACTGAGGGGTTTCCATTGCCTCATAGTGACCCCCGTTTGCCAACCGCGTCACCTTCAGAACACGCACCGTCACGCCGATTTGCCCTGTCGGAGGTCGAAATTTCGCTGTGGGAGTATCGTAGAGGATCACGTAATCGCTCTGGCCGCTTTTCGTTGTGGAGCTGAGGCCCAATGAGCTGCATGCCTGGCCGGCACGAATGGTGGAGGTCCCGGAGGTAACCGATTGGAGCAAGGACTGGATGACAGGCAGCACCTGGGCGGGCACCTGATCCGGATCAAATTGTGCCTGCTGTACGTTGACATTAACGGTCAATGTCCCGCTCCCGGTTTGCCATCCCTCGCAAGACACGGAAAAGTCGGCGGATTGCGTAAAGTTCAGTGATACCGGCCCGGCGCTGTAGGTGTAAGTCAGCAGTTCCGGAATGTCCACGTAGAACTCATTGGGACGGTCTTGATTCAGGGTTTGGATGACGTAGGGCGAGGGCATGTCGGCCGCCCAACTCAATGAGCCGACGGGCAATTTCTTGTTTTCCGTGTTGATGGCGTTTTTTATGATTGCGCCCAGCAAAAACGTGTACTCCGAGGTTTCAAGGTTGTGCGCATTTTTCGACGGTTGCGCGGGTCCCTGCGCGGGGGGATATTGGGCCTGGGCAGGGCCGCCCAGGCCGACGAGTGTTGCGACGATGGTCGAGCTGATGACGAACAGACGTTTCGTTATCGTGTTCATCGTGAACCTCCTCACGGTAATACCCCTGCGAAATCCGCTTGCACGGCCATGATGCCGGCCTTGGACTGAAGTTAGCCGAGTCTTCGCTTCTCCTCTTTCTCGCTGATCGGCTGCACTCGCACCAGTGGCCTTCTACCGAATAAATCGGAAACGGGAGGCAAAAGACGACAGGCGGAAGAAAAATACTCAGGCCCGGGGAGGCGTCGAGCGGAGGGTGTTCCCGGAGTTCTCTACCTCCCGGTTAGTCGGATAACCGGGCAGGTTCGCTCCAGTGGCGACTTGTCCGGTTAGGGCGTTAATCGGGCTCTGTGCCCGCCGGCCGAATGATCAGTCGACCGGCCAACACCTAACTGGTCCTGCGATGGTCTTCGTGACTGGTTGCGGAAGAAGCGAAACCTCGACGGGGTAAGCGACTGCCGAGATCCAGCGACTGGAGACGTTTTCATAACCGGTGCAGACCGGAATCGGGGAATTCTTCAGCTCAAGCTTCTTTCTGACTCGCTCCCAGCAAGCAGTCTTTTCAGTGTGGAGGTCACAGTCGGCCTCGACCACGCGCAGATATGTCAAGGTGAGGCCGCGGTCTTCAGAGCCGCTAAACCTAAGGTGATTGAACGGTGAACTGTCAGCCTGTTGGGGAGGTATGTAAGCCGAGTCCCGAAATATCTTTTTGTCGATTTTGACATCGTAGACGGTGAATGGCATTCCGCCGTCGGTGCCGTCCGGATCGTCGAGAAACACCAGGTTCCCTTTGACTCCCTTGAAGTATCCGAGCCACTCCGGCGGTCTGAAGATTCTTTCGCCATTCGCAGGAGCGCGTGCGCAGACCGGAATCCCTCCGGCTTTTGGGGGAACAATCGCCACCCACTCTGATCCTTTTCTGCCTTCGTCGTCGTATTCCTTGATCATGAAATTCGGATAAAAGAGACAGTGCAACTTAACTCGAAAATTCCGGCTTCCCGGCAAATTGCTGTCAGACAATCCGAAATCGACAACCGTCTTCTTTATCGGCACATCGAAGGAGTCCGGGAATGCGGTAGACGCAAAGACCATCACACTTAGCCCAACCAGCGAGATGGAGACAAGTCTGCGGCAACGTGTCAGGTCCATGGATGGATACCGGCAGCCCATATCTTACATCCGCGCTGACGGCTCGCTCAGTTGAACACTGGGAGCTCGCTTTAGGAGCAAGTCGCTGGCGAAACGCAACTCCAGATTAGTTTGATTGCCTGAAACTTGGATTCCGGAACTGACTCTACCGATTAGGGCATCAATCAGGCGTTTGAACCGCGACTCTCGCTGCTTTTTCCTCCAATTCCTTTCGCATCCGTGGCGTAATCCAGATGAGGTTTGCTCCCAATCCCTGAATCGTATCGATAGAATAGATGGCATCCCCATACGGGCAGTCTCCATCGGCCTCGAAATAAACGTCCCAGTTCGCTCGCTTGCCGAGTTCCTGACTCAACTTCGTCCGCAGTTCCTCCTTCGGGGCTGCCTGTCCATTCACATAGAATCCACGCTGGCCGTCCACATACACGCTCAGCGTTTCTGGCCAAGGGCTTCTCTGCCACGTCACAGCGTTTTGCCCTCTGAACTTCATCATCACACCAAATTGTGGTGGGCCCTCCAAAACCGTGAAACAAAACACTGGGATGAGAATTGTGCAACTCAAGATGAGTCCGAAATGCGGCAAGTCGTTCATCAACGGCATGGACCGATGCCGTTGGAACGGAAGAACGTTTCTTACAACCATCCCAGGGACTATTGTTAGCACCGGTCGCTCCGGAATCACCTCCCAAGGCCACAAACGAACGAGCATGACTAAGCCGATTGCGATGGACCAAACCGAGAGCCAATTTAGGCCCGAATATAAATCGTTTGGATGAACGTGTGTACGTACCTTGAGCCTCGGATTGCGAGCGTTGAGGCAGCTAGCACCTGGCAATACGGTTGCGTCGAAAGCGACGCTTGGGCCTTCACTAAGCAACACAGCTAGAGTAAGACCTGAGTCCTCCCAGGGGCTGGATCCCTGAGTGGGAGGCTGGCCTTTGCTCGCCAGCGTAAATTGAGTCCTGAGCACAGCATGAGGTTCGCAGCCAGTGTCCCTGGGCATCGTGGGCTCACCAAGTTCGACGTCAACGTAATACAGGGTGTCTGGGTCAATATCTAGATAGCCGGTTGTGATGCGACCGGGGGACAGCGAAATGGGGATATCCAGCGCCACATGCGGCTGCGGCGTCAGCCAGTGAATCGAATAGATCAGCAAACCACTCCCGACTGCGATTAGAACCGCAGCGATTTGCCCTGTTAGGGGTATCCGCATATCGACTTAGACTCCAAGAGCAGACGGACGTTCCCGGGTCACCCGGACCAGCAGAAAAAGAGGAACACTCAATCCGTTAACTATAGTTGCAGGAGAACTAGACTAAAAAACAGGAAAATTGGCGTCAGAGTTCGTGTCTTCTAAACGTGGTCGTATCGGTAGCTGCAGGTTAACTCCTTCCATAAGAAGGCCGGTTCTGCCACCCGTAAATGCAAGACACAACAAGCTACTATCATACTGTTCGGCGTAAGTCCTGATCACCCGGATTGCCGGAAAAGTGGGAACTGATCCTCAGACAGCCCCCAACCCGTGGGTTAAGACCACACAAATTGCTGAGATAAACGGGAGAAGTAAATGCTGTAGTAAACTGCAACGGCACCGTCTCAACGCTATGCATCCCCGAAAGGTTGGTCGTTTGCCGCTAGCTATCAAATGTGTTTTCGACCCTGAGTTTGGACCAGGTGGGATGGATCCTCTCGGCAAGCTGGCGATTTCAGATGGGTCTTCAACGATTACTATTGAGCCCACATATTTCGACTCGTGGCTCACGGCCTTGATCGAATCGCTATCTCGACTGAAATCAAATAATCATGTACTTGTCGAGGTCCAAGAAGAACCAAAGCCTCTTCGAATTGATGTTGCGGCGGACGGTGGCCTCGTAATTTCACATGAGGGTCACGAAGTCATCGCAGGGGGATGGAAGGAGTTCGAGGCCGCTCTCAGGACAGCAGTGAACGCCTTCCTCGAGGGCATAAGCAATTGCCCAGATTCTGCACAAAATCGCAATATCGATCCAATTCGTAGGTTTTGGGCGACAACTCGAAATTAACAGAGTGTTGTAGGCGGGTTGGGATTGCGTGGCCTGCGTTCGAATTAGATTTTGCCGATTTCCGCATCGAGTCAGCTGCGGGTTGTACCGGACAAGTTTGTACTGGAACCCACTTTTCCGGTTAGCGCGTGAAGCAGGCGCCAGATCAACCCTCGAGATCGACGATTTCTCCCCATTTCAAAGCCTTGGTCTGCCTCGCGGTCCGAGAGAAGGTTCACTATGTGATGCGACAACCATCGGACTAAGGAGGTGCCGCTCGTTGACTCAGGAGCGGGTTCAACTGCTTGACGGTTGCGGTTTTTCCGACTTCGACCGATGGTGGATCGGTATCTAAGGAATAGGCCTCGACGTCTGAAGTGCGCGCTCGAATCACCACAATGTAGTGACCGGCACGAAGGTCCGTGGCGGACCAACGGCCGTCGTCGTCCGCCACGACGGCTCGGGCCTGCCATGCATCCTTCGGGTGTTTTTGCGCCCATGCCATCGTTTTCTCAGCAGCACCTTCGCCGCACGAGGTGTAGTAGGCGTTCAGTTGGCCGGAGAGCTTTTCTTTTTCATGCTCGTCCGCTTGTGTCGTGGGTGATTTTAACTGAGTCAACCCATCTCTAATCTGCTGTATCGGCTTAGCCGATTTCAGCTCGCAGGCAAACTCGTCGTCGAGAAAGCGATCAGCCGCGAAATCGATATGGCAGTTGATAGGGTTTTCAACGTGGCCTAACGCCACGCAACCGTTTGCGGGCCCATAGAAAATCCAGACCCTCGTCCCTTGCGGAACCAACGCAGCACCGTCGCGTTTCTCTATTCTGAATTGACCTTCCAGGCCGCCCGTGGTCAATCGGGAAGAGGCTTGCGCATGAATATTTGTTGCGGAGAGAGTCGTAAGAACTCCAAGCATTACGAGGGCTCGCGCGTGCCGCATGCGCGCATTGTAAGCCTGAACTTTAGTGCGGCTACAAAATATTCCCCCGGATGGTTGGCAACGCTACAGAAAACTACGGAGATTGGGCCTCACAAGTGTCGCCAGGATATCGCTAACTCCTGATTAGTCAGATTGCCGGTGACTTGGGCACCGGAACCACTTTTCGGCCGGAGCGCTAATCAGGCGCGATGCGCGAGCGCGATGAAAACATCGGGAGATTGACCATGTTTGCCAAGCCCAAGACTCCACATGTGAAACCGACGCAGCCAGCGATATCCCTACCGGACAATATAGTGGCCGCACACGGGTCAGGTGCTCCAGCCCATTTGGAAACGGCGAATCCCGCTCCCATGAACACCAGACTCCACAGAAGAGTACGGGGTACGAAAAGGAGCCTGCCGCCGCTGAATATCGCATCCGCCTGACCTTGGGGCGCATTTTTCAATGAGTGCATGCCCCAGATTCTCCACATCACCCACTGAAAGGCTTCTATCAGGACTACCGCACCAAGAAACTCGCCAAAGAACTCAAGTGCGTCAGACCATCCGCCATTACAGTATTTCTCGGGGAACGACGAAACGCCGTGAGATGTTATTATCCTGAGAATTCCGAGCAGCAGCGCGATGAGCCAACGTCGACTCGCACGAACTAGGTCGTATTCAATCGGAACTTCGATCGCAGATCTTTCCGTCACTTGCGTTTGATCCCGCCCTGTGCATTCACGATTCTGCAGCCGAATCTACCATGATTGGCCGCCGAGTCCTGACAAGTCGGACTATAAATAGATCGGAAATCGAGAACAATTTTACCGGGAAGGCTGTCAATCAGGTGTTGCGGCAAGTTACGAACCATCGGAGCTCAGACCCTCGTGTTGCGGCTTCTTGACCGCAAACCACAGCAGCCTAATCGAGCTGTACCACATCATTACCGCGCCGGGGTATATCACTACTCCGTTGGATGGTCCCCATTTGTCCGGTTACCGCGTCAATCAGGACTCGCGGCCCTCGCACAGTTCTCGCATATACTGTCTACTCACAACGGGAGAAGCCTGAGTGCCGAAACCTTGGACGCTTGGTGGGATTGTATTTGTTCTGGCACTAGCTGGATGCGGCCATTCACGCGACATAGACATGGCGTCGGCTCGCAAACTAAGCGATGCTTTCATGTCAGATTGGATCGGTCGTCTCCCAGACTCCGCTTTCGAGAAGATGGAACCCGCGTTCACTGGAATGACTAGTCGTGCGGATTTCGCACAGCAGTTAGAAAAACTGTCCAACTATTGCGGCTGGCCGCTAGATAGCGAATTAAAGGACATCCAGAGCGGATTCAAGATCTACGCCGACGGACACCAGAATCCCACTCGCAAGTTCATCTATGCCGCAACAACCACTCAGCTTCCCAAAGGTCAATGCTATTTCTCGGTAGAGATAGCGCCCAACGGAGATACTCCGAAGGTGACTTCATTCGGCCCGTTGAAAATCACTTCGGGAAATCCCTATCCGTAAATTCTCGGCAGCCTTCGTTCCAGTGCCCCACTTGTCCTTTAAGGGCGTTAATCAGGACTCAGGACCTTTCAAGCTACATTCGTGGTCGCTAGCGGTTGGGCTGCCGCGCGCTCGATTTCAGCATTGATCGCCCCTCCGATCAGGAATGCCAACCCGGTCACATAGAGCCAGGCCAAAAGAATCATGACCGCACCTAGTGATCCGTACGAGGCGCTGTAGGTATTAAGAAAATGCAGATATACGCGGAATCCGACAGAGGCCAGTAGCCATAGAAACGCACCAAATGCCGAACCGGGCGTAATCCAGTGCCAGTGTCGCTCCTTCAAATCGGGGCCGCAGTAATAAATCACCGAATACGACATAACAACAAAGAGGATGGCGGCTGGCCACTGAACGGTCTTCCAAATGAGGACGATCATTGGTTGCAATCGAAGTTCCGCCCCTAACCAGTCAACGAAATGGCCACCCACCAGCACAAGAAACAAGGCTGTGAAAAGAAGAATCGAAATTAGCAACGTCAGTCCGAGTGCTATTGTGCGAACTGTGAACCAGGAACGAGCCTCGCGGACGTGGTAGGCCAAGTTAAGGGCGGAAATCATTGAACTTACGCCGCCGGAAGCAAACCAGAGCACAAAAACGATACCGAAGGTCAGCTTTCCCCCGCCAGCGTTTGCAGCCAGCTCGGTAGCGGTTGCTTTCAACAGTTCGAATGCGGCCGGTGGAAGGAAATCTGCGAAATAGGACAGCAAATCGTTTTGAAGTTCAACACTGCGGGAGGCAAACAGACCAAAGAAAGTCACCATCAACAGAATTAGCGGGAAGAGAGCAAACAGGAAATCGAAGGCCAGCTCGGATGCCCGTCCGAGGGAGTTATTCGCGCAAATCTCGTCGAAAACGTTGCGAACGAGCCGCCAAGGGGTGAGCCCGCCCAGTTTCCAAAGGGATTTCGGTTCTTTCGCGGTTGAGGCCTGTGAGCTTGTCATTTATGCAGCCGGGAGTCCTCCTGGCCGCATTCTAACGTAAAGCCTTGCTGAAGAGGCTGCGAGCTACGTTACAGCTCTTCGGCTCAGAAACTTGACGATCGAAAGCACTAGGGCGCAGGGGATCGGAACGCGCGCAGAGGTCGACTCCTGATTAGTCGGATTACCAAAACAGCGGGCAGTGGTCCCGACTTGTCCGGCTAACGCGTTTACGAAACACTGGCGCATTGTCAAAAAACACCAAACCCTTTCATGTGCCGTTGAATATGTAAATCTATGGTGAATGGTTCAACACGAAGCTCGCAGGACCGAGGTGTGGTTGCGGCGATCGTGGCAGAATCGAAAGGAAATAGCGGGTACGCCCCCGAGCCTTTACATTGGCAGGTTTTTTGCTTATAAGCTTGATGACAGCTCGCACGCTCGATTCGCCGTGAGGAGGGAAAAGATGGCATCCAAGAAGAAAGAGGTCAAAAAGCTGAACAAGCCCAAGGCCCTGGAGCACACCAAGCCGCTAAAAGTTCTTGATAAAGTCTCTCCGTGAGACGGGCGCGCGGACCGCAATTGACGCCCTTCTCCGAAGCTAGCCAAAGCATTGCAGCGCGCCAAGTCACGCGGGGTGCTTGGCGTTGACAAATCGGCCCCCAATTCGCAGCTAGCGATTACGAGGTTACCCATCGCTTAGTGGTGGCCTCTGGCCACGCGGCACTGTTGGTATGCCTACGAAACATCATGTTCCGCGTGTCAATCCGAAGCTTGCATATTTCAAACTTTGCATTGGCCGCTCTCGCATCGAACGATATGGCGTGTTCGCCGGAGAAGCAATTCCTCCGCGCAAACGGGTGATTCAATATACGGGTGAACGCATCGGTGAGCGGGAAGCCATGCGTCGTGCTGTCAGGATGATCCGTGCGGGAATAGCAGGCCGGACTTACACGGTTCGCTTGAATCGACACACGAAACTTGATGGGTCAGTGAAGGGGAGCGGCGCCGAGTTCATCAATCATAGTTGCGATCCGAATCTGTCGATGCGCCGAATCCGTGGGCACATTTTCCTTTACAGTTTCAGAGAAATCCGGGCAGGAGAAGAGCTGACCGTTGATTACGGCTTTCACTGTTCCTGTCCCTGCCGTTGCGGTGCCCCGAAGTGCACTGGAACCATGTGCCACGTGACGTGATGCGCGGGACTGCTTATCCGTAACCCTTGATAAAATCCCCTCAACGTGAGCAGTCCACCTTGGCAGCGGTGCGTCAACTCCTGATTAATCGGATTGCCGGCAAAGTGGGGACCAGAACCCACTTTACCGGTTGGCGCGGTAATCAGGTGTTTGCATGGAGAACGCGAGGATTGGCAGCCGCCATTTTTCAAGGCTATTGCGGGCGATGGAAAAGGCCAGTGTATACGCACTTCTCAAGGATGTGCTCCTGTATCGCTTTCATTATGTTTGCGCGAGTTTCAAACGGGTCAGTGCCTGGCTGGACGTCGATCTTAGTGTCCAAGGCAAAAAGTTCAAAGACGTAATGGTGCCGCGGAAAAGTGGCCGGCGCGCCTGGACCTCGATAACTAAGCCCGCTTGCGCTGATTTGATAGGCCCCGTTCTGCAACTGAGCACCGGCCGGCACACCTTCCGGCAGCCCAGTCGCCGTGCCTGGGATATTCCAGACCAGCCAGTGAAGCTGGTCGTCGGTCGTGTGGTTGCGACTGACGTCCGTATCATGCATGTGCAGAAGGAAGGTGACTGTGCCCGGGGGAGTGTTGATCCAGGTAATTTCTGGTGAGGTCTGACTACCGGCCTGGGTGTATTTCAACGGAATGTCGGTGCCGTCAGCGAATCCCGTTATCGTCATGATTAAGTGCTTCTGAGCCGGTATGCCGGGTGCAGTCTGTGTTTGAGCCGCGACCATCAACGTCGGTACGAACATGATCACTAAAATCAAAAGCGATCGACGAAATTGCATCTGACTAGCCCCTCCGCTATCCGTTGTGACTGTCGCGCCGTCGCCGACGCCAATCCGCGACGCAAGTGTAGGCTTCCAACAGAGGCATCGCAACTGTGTTACAGGGTCTTGGTTGTCCGGGTGTCCTCCTGATTTCCGGACATTCTCACGCAAATTCTCTATCATGCTGTCGTAGGCCGTCCGCAGCTCGTGGCGAAGTTCCGGGGGAGGCTTGCATCTTGGCCTTGATCTCAGCCGCGGCCGCGCGGAATTCCTCAAAGATGGCGTCGCACTCGCGACACGGGTAAGGCCTATTCATGTCCTCTTCATAGCATATTCAAATACCAGGAGCGAGCCAGCGTTCCTGCTCGCCTGACACCTGGGTCTTAGTTCCTGATTGGCCGATTACCGGGTTAATCAGGACCTTGCAGAGACGGCCGAGCTTCTGTTGTATTATCCGAGCGAATTTATGCTTGCGCTGTAAATCAAAGTTGAGAGGCCGCCAATGACCAGCGTACAAGTCGAACAGAAGACCTATGAAATGCCCCCACGAGAGGGAATCAGCATCGCGCAATTTCTCACCGTTGCCAACATCGAGCGATCGGCTCGCTACTACGAAAAGGTCTTCGGTGCTCGTATTTTGACCTTAGGCGACGGCAACGCTCCTGCGTACCTCCAGCTTGCGAATATCTGGATGATTCTGAACGTGGGGGGCGGGCCGACCCCGGACAAGCCGACGGTTTCGCTGAGCGTTCCCGACCCGAATCACATCAACAGCTTTATGAATTTCCGCGTCGCGGATATTCAAGCGTGCTATGAGTTATGGAAAAGTCGAGGAGCGGAGTTCATCACGGAGCCGATCCCGAAGTACGGCGAGACGCGCTGCTACATCCGGGATCCTGACGGCTATATTATTGAGGTCGGACAAAGCACCACCGTCAAGTACGGCTAGCGCTCGGAGCGGACAGGATGCCGACTCTGCACCTGATTAGTCGGATCTCCGGTAACTCGGGTACCAGAACCCACTTTACCGGCTAGTGCGGCGCGTTCCGGTCGCGGTGAAGACTATGAACGAGGCCTTAGCCAGCGGGATTCGGTGGTGGTGCAATTGAGGGTCAACTTCCGAGGAGGCAGTCAGAAGCACGGAGGATATGTGCAGTATTTTGCGCCGCCTGACTTCAGAAGTTGAGCGATCTGCTTTGTTTTCAATACGCCACGAGTGGCAATCGTCATGCATCTGCGAGGCAAGGACTACCCGCGATTCATCCGCAGAAATCGCATTAGGAGGAGGCGTATATGAAAAGGTATGTAAAGCCCGGCCTGAAGGAACATGGTCCTCTGCGTGTCGTTACGAGATTTAGTGGCTGTCCCGCGGGCGAAGCGTCTATTGACGGCGGATGCTACCCGGCTTTTTGCTGGATAGCGGCCGTAGTGTTCGACGAGAACATCTTCACCGGTCCCCGGGTCAACCTAGTTCGCGCGTGGCTCGTGAACGAGTTTGAACCTTCCGGCACTGGCGCGAAGTTTGTTATGGGTCTGTACCGAAAATACGGGGAGCGCGTGGCAAAGGTTGTCGAGAAAAACGCGATCCTCAAACGCAGCTTCCGAAAGCTGTTCGACAAGGCGCTTGCAAAGGCCGAAGCGCAGTACAACACGCTGTAGTTCGGTTCGACGCATGGGGCAGGGCGGCCATCGCAAGGTGGCCGCCTCGTCTATGGATTTTTCCTATCCCATCGTGCCCTCGCAGCATGTTCATGACCTTAATCATCGACGACCCCGAGTTGGATCCCGTGCGCTCCGAGCCCCGTTTCCTCGCACTGCTGCGCGAGATGGGGGGTGGAGAAGTAAGGTGCTAGGTCGGCCGACGTAACAATTTGAGCCAGCCCTCCGCGAATATCGTCAAGCTGCCGATTTGGATTCGCAGAAGCCAGAAATCCATTTGACCGTTGAAGGTTCTCTCTTCGTGTCAACGCAAAGTAGAAATGTCCGGATTTGTGCCAGATAGAAGTGTCCGCCTCCAAGGTTTTCTCCAAGGGTGATTGGCAGGCACATGATATTTGGGTTTGATTGAGTTAGGAGGCTTCGTTCTTCGATCTGCAAGTCCTGGAGGCCGTAGGCCGGAAGGACTTGCAGATCGCACGGCGTCCGGGCAGGGGCGCAGGTGCAGATAGCGGCCGCGGAAACGCAGCCAGTGCGATCCATCCAGTCTCCGTTCGATTTCTACCTGCGCTCCACGAAGCCCCGCGCAGACTTCTTCCCGTGGCACTCCCCAACGGTTTCCATCCCAGCTCACGGTGTGATCGTCGGCTACCTGGCGCGCGGCGCGCACGCTCAGGATTTCTTCCAGGCGCAGCTCGCGCCCCAGCCGTCGATGTGCATCGCGGGGATGACGTGGTACCACCGCAAAACGCCGCTCCCACTCCGGAAGAAAATGGATTTCCAAAAAGCGATTCGCCGCTTCGATCGTAGCGACTCCCGCCAGACGCATTTCCTTCACCAGGCGGTCCTGCAGGGTCCCGAAGAGCCGCTCGATGCGCCCCTTGGCCTGCGGACTGTGCGCCGCGATCCATTCAATCCCTAGCTCTTTCAGGGCTCGTCCAAACTGTGACCGGACTCGTTCTCCCCTCAGTTGTTCTTCCCTGTCTGCCCGACGCGTCGTTCGAAATATGCTGTTTTTATCGGTGTAATGTGCCAACGGTCGTCCATAGCGCTCCAACCAGCCGCCCAGCGTCCGCATGTTCTCTTCCGTGGTGTCGTGTTCGGTAAAGCGTGCCCAGAACTTGCTGGTGGCGTCATCGATCACAGCGATCAACTGACAAGCCGGTCCGCGGTCCTCCAGCCATCGGAACGGAGAGCTATCCTGCATCACCAGCTCTCCAAAACTGGCTCTGCGCTCCCGCCACACATAGATCTTTTTCACTCGCTGGCTGCGCGGCCGCCAGAAGGCCGCCCGGGTCATCCACTTCCGTAGCGTCTCCCGGCTCACTGCCAACCCTTCCTCGGCCAAGTGTTCGGCGGCTAACGTCGGTCCGAAATCTGCATACCGCTGGCGCACACGCGCTAGCACCTTCTGCTCGAAGCCCCGCCCCAACCTGCGGTTCGATGGCTGCCCCCGTAGTCCGTGGACCACGGCTTGGTCTCCGCGCTTGGCCATGCCCAACAGCAGCCGCCGCACCTGTCGATCCGACAGGTGTAATCGCTTCGCCCCTTCCACCTGGGTTACATGTCCTTGCTGTACTTCGTGCAGCACTCGTATGCGATCCCGTTCTCGTTGACTCAAGGCCATTCGCTCCGTCTCCATGGGCCCCCCGGCCACCCATGAAACCGGACATTCCTACTTTGCACAAACAGGACATTCTCATTTTGCGGCGACAGGTATGAAGCGAAGGTTGACACGTACAACGACGGGCCAGTAAGATTCCGGGCTACCGGACGCTTCTTTGGGTATCCTTGCGGGAGCTTTCGAACGGGAGACATTTAGATGAAAAATATTCTGTGGGCCACACTGATTCTGGCGACATTTTTCGGCGGGAGGGCAAGCGCGCAGAATCCGAACCCTGCAGGAGCCCCGACACCTGGAGCGCCAACGACAGCGACGGCCGCGCCGGGTGCAACCCCGGCACCCCCGGCGCCGGTGGGACGCAAGAAGCGCATCGCGATATTCGACTTCGATTACGCCACGGTGCAGACCGTTTCCGCAGCGGCCTTCGGAACCAACGTGGACGTCGGCAAGGGCATTACCGACCTCCTGGTCAAATATCTGGTTCAGGACGGGACGTACTCGGTGATTGAGCGCCAGGCTCTGGACAAGATCATGGCCGAGCAGAATTTCTCAAATAGCGACCGCGCAAATCCGAATTCCGCCGCAAAGATCGGCAAACTTCTGGGTGTCGACGCCATTATCGTAGGCGCGGTCACGCAATTCGGAAATGACACAAAAACCACGAACGTGGGTGGCGCAGGCGGAGGCTTCGGAGGTTTCGGTGTCGGCGGCTTCTCACACAAGAACACCAAGGCGATTGTGAATATTGATGCGCGCATCGTCGATATCGACACAGCGGAAATTCTTGGCGTGGCCGAAGGCCACGGCGAATCCTCTCGGTCCAGTACCGGCCTTCTGGGCGGTGGCGGACATTGGGGCGGCTGGGGTGGCGGAGGCGTGGATTTCGGCAACAGCGACTTCCAGCAGACGATCCTGGGAGAGGCCGTGAAAGCCTCCGTGGAACAGATGAGCGCGGGACTCATCGCCGACAACACCAAGCTTCAGGTGCGGACAATTATCGTATCTGGGCTGGTCGCAGCGGTCGATGGCGGGCAAATCGTTTTGAATGTGGGCGCTAAATCGGGCGTGAAAGTAGGCGATCAGCTGTCGATTGACCGCATTACCAAGACGATCAAGGATCCCGCAACCGGCGCGGTGCTCCGGCAAATGACTACGCCCGTGGGTGTCGTCAAGGTCACCGACGTGGACGATGTATCCGCGGTCTGCACTCCGGTTTCCGGCACGGGATTTAAGGTAGGCGACGCGGCGAAGACCGTAACGCAGTAGGCGATCGGTCGCCGGCGCTTATTCCATCGGAAGGCCTACGTAGTTTTCCGCGAGCGATTGCGACGCCGCGCGCGAGCTGGTTACGTAATCGAGTTCAGCCAGCTGGCGGCGTTGATCGAACGCGTTATCGGTGTCGAACAGGTGCAGCATCGAAGTCATCCACCAGGAGAACCGCTGCACCTTCCAGACGCGCCGTAGGCAAGTCTTGGAATAGTCTTCCAGCAGACTCCGCGTCCCCGATTTGTAGAATTCCGCCAGTGCGCGCGCGAGCACGCGCACGTCACTGACGGCGAGATTCATTCCCTTGGCTCCGGTCGGCGGAACGATATGTGCCGCATCCCCCGCTAGAAAGAGTTTGCCGTATCGCATCGGTTCGACCACGAAGCTGCGCATTCCGGTGACACCCTTTTGGAGGATCGGCCCCTCGGTGAGTTTCCATTTTCCGTCCGCTGTTCCCAGGCGAATGTGGAGCTCCTGCCAGATGCGCTCGTCGGGCCAGTTCTCGATGTCTTCATCGGGTGCGCACTGAACGTAGAGACGGCTGATTTCTGGTGATCGCATGCTGAGCAGTGCGAAGCCGCGCTCGTGATAGGCGTAGATCAGTTCATCCGAGGAGGGCGGCGCCTCGGCTAGAATCCCGAGCCAGCCGAACGGATAGATGCGGTCGTAAATCGTAAGCGCCCCTGCAGGAATTGATGGCCGGCAGACGCCGTGGAAGCCGTCGCATCCTGCGATGAAGTCACAGGTAAGCTCGTGCGACTGGCCGGCGGCGCGGAAACGAATCTTCGGTTTCTCGGTCCCGCTGGCACTCTCGAAATCGTGCACGCTTACATTTTCGGCCTCGACAAAGACTCGCCCGCCCGCGGCCTGGCGGGCATCGAATAAGTCCGCGACCACCTTATTCTGCGGGTAGATGATCACGCTGCGGCCGGCGGCGAGGTCCTGGAAATCAATGCGATGGCCGTGGCCGCCGAAGCGCAGTTCGATGCCGTGGTGAACCAGGCCTTCGCGCTTGAGACGGGCGCCTACGCCGGTCTCGGTCAACAGATCGGCAGTCCCCTGCTCAAGCACCCCTGCGCGAACGCGCTCTTCGACGTACTGGCGGCTGCGAGCTTCGATTACAACCGAGTCGATTCCTTGCAGATGGAGAAGATGCGACAGCACCAGTCCCGCGGGTCCCGCACCGACGATTCCGATTTGCGTGCGCAAGCTCATCTCTCCGCTGCAATCGGCGCTTATTCTACATTCAACTTGCAATGTCCGGAGATCAAACTAGAATGTCCGCACGTTGACCATCGCTTCCCGCCGATTTGGGCGGCCGGAACGGCAGAGCTGGCGCGGCAACGCGCTTCTCTGTGCAAAGCGCTCGAACGGAGGTCCCGAATGTCGAATGAACGCTCGTTCTACGGCTGGAAGCTGGTCGGGGCGCTTTCCGCGATGGATTTCCTGAACTTGGGAATGCCGTTCTATATCGGAGCGGTCATCAATCCCTACATGCTCCAGCACATTGCCATGAGCCGCAGCACGTTGGGGCTAGGATCCACGCTGCTCAACCTTTTCGTCGGGATTCCCTCCACGCTCGTGGCCATCTCAATCGTCCGCCTCGGCGTTCGCTCGACGTATTTGATCGGCTCGGCATTCGTTTGTGGCGGCTCGCTGTTTCTGGCGTTGGCCACCACGAAACCGTGGGAATTTCTTCTGGGCTTCGGCGTGATCAACGGGATCGGCGTCTGCTTCGGCGACATCATTCCCGGCAGCACCACCGCCTCCCGCTGGTTCGAACGGTACCGCGGCCGCGCCGTCGGTCTGGTGCTGAGCGGTTCTGGAGTCTGCGGATTTTTCATGGCGCCTCAGATCGACAAACTTTTGCGTGCGCACGACGGTAATTGGCAGCTCGGATGGGAAATTGTCGCGGCAGGCGCCGTGCTCGCGGGAATCGTCGCCCTGCTTTTCGTCAAGGAGCGCCCCGAAGATCTCGGCCAGCTACCCGATGGCGCCGCGCAACCGGTCGCCGGCGCTCCCCCGCACCACGCTTCCGGCAAGCTCGTCACGCGGTCTGAGTGGACCACCAGGGAAGCCTACCGTACCAGCGCCTTCTGGCTCGTGGTGACCGCCGGACTCGCCGCTCAGTTCCCATTCTTCATTTTCGTCGCTCACTGGTTGCTTCATCTGCAGAGCGTTGGCGTTCCGTCGGGCCAAGCGGCGTCCTCGCTGGGTCTGTTCACCGTGGCCTGCATCGCCGGACGTTTGATCGGCGGCTGGCTGATGGACACAATGTCCGCCCGCTGGGCCTTCATGCTCGGCCTGTGCTGCTACTTGATCGGATCGATCGCCGCCTTGCATGCCGGCCCCGGCGCGCTGCTTATCGTGAACTCGGTCGCGATTCTCTACGGCCTTGGCATCGGGTGGACATTTACCTGCATGACGACCTGCATCGCGCATTACTTCGGACCCACAGCGTTCCCGAAACTTGCCGGCACGTTGCTGCTGGTAACGTCGGGCGGTGCGTCTCCCGCGGGCTGGGTCGGTGGTGAAATCTTCGACATGTACGGCAGCTACAAACACGCCTGGCAATTGAATATAGTCATCACAGCGATCGGCATCGCAGCCATTCTTTTCGCCGCCATGCCGCGTCACCACAGTGAAGCAGGCGCGGTTGCCCAGGCTGCATGAGCGTGCGCCCGGAAATCGCATAGGAGAACCCAGTGCCCGAGAAAGCAAAATTCTACGGTTGGAGACTCGTCGCCGTTCTGTTCTTGCTGGATTTCATCAACATGGGATTCCCGTATTACGGCGGCACCATCATCAACAGCTACATGATTCACTCCATCGCCATGAAGCGGAGCACCCTCGGCCTGGGCTTCACCATCCTGAATCTGTTCGTCGGAATCGCTGCCCTGTTCGTGGCCATGGCCATCGTCAAATTCGGAATCCGCAAGACGTTCATCATCGGGTCCTGTATTACCGGTATCAGTGCGCTGTTCCTCGGTTTCGTGGCGTCGAAGCCAGTGCACTACCTTGTCGCCTTCGGGGTCGTGAACGGCACCGGCATGAGTTTCGCGACGCTGGTCCCGTGCGCTACCGGCGTCACGCGATGGTTTCGCCGCTATCGCGGAACGATGATGGGCCTCACGCTCTCCGCCTCTGGAATCTCCGGATTTTTCCTTCCCCCGCTGCTCGACAAGTTGTTGCGCGAAGGCGGCGGCAACTGGCACATCGGCTGGAGAATCGTCGCCGGCGCCATGGTCGTCTCCGGCGTGATCGCATTTCTCTTCGTGAGAGAAAGCCCCGAGTCCATGGGCCAGGCGGTCGACGGCCTGCCCGAAGAGCAGCAGGAACAGCCTTCCCGCACCGATGCGCTGGCTACGAAATACGACTGGACCGCCGGCGAAGCACTGGGAACTTCAGCGTATTGGCTGGTGGCCATTGCGGGAATCGCGGCCACCTTCCCTTATTTCCTGTTCATCGCGCACTGGGTCGAGCATCTGACCGGCGTCGGAATCACTCCCGGCAAAGCGTCGTATGGAATCAGCCTGTTGACCGGCGGCACGCTCTGTGGCCGTTGGCTCGGGGGGTTGCTGATGGACTACCTGAACGCCCGCCTGGTGTTTGTGCTCGGCGCGAGCCTCTACTTCATCAGCTCCTACTTGGCCTTCACTTCGAATGCGGAAGCTCTGACGCTGGCTTACGTAGCCTCTGCGCTCCAGGGCATCGCCTATGGCTGGACCTACAGCTGCACGAACACGATGGTGGGCCACTACTATGGCCGCAAGGCCTATCCGAAATTGAGCGGCATGTATATTTTTCTGACGTCGGCTATCGCGTCGCCTGCGGGCCTGGTTGGCGGCATGATTTTCGATCGCTACGGAAGCTATACGAGGTCGTTCGAGCTCGACGCCGTACTCGCAGCCGTGGGAATTGTCGCTATCATCTTTGCCGCCATGCCCGCGCCGCGCGATGCAGTTCCGGTGCTCGTAGCCGAGCCGAGTGTCGCGTAGCGGTTGTAGGGGCGCTCGTCCTCTTGTTGGTTGGGCCTGAGTCGTGACATAAGCCGTTTCCATTCGGACGGGATTTAAGCCCGGAAGGCTACTGCGGAGGTCGCCATGATTCGACGCCGTGAGTTCGTGAAATCCTCGCTGGTCGGCGCCGCCGCGCTCGGTTCGCCGCTGGGGCGTGCGATGTTCGCCGCCGCTGATGCCGCGTCCCCTGTCGTCGCGACCAAATCTGGCAAAGTAGTTGGCCTGGCAGCAAGCGGTGTCTGCACCTTCAAAGGCATTCACTACGGCGCAAATCCCGAAGGCGCCATGCGCTTCATGCCGCCTGTGCCACCGATGCCGTGGAGCGAGACCGCCGAGGCCCTCAATTACGGCGATCTTGCACCGCAGAACCTGTCCGGTGCTTCCGGCTCGGACATCCGCGCGGCCATGGGTGATATTTTCGGCCCGGGCAAGGTTAGTGAAAACTGCCTCGTACTCAAGGTATGGACTCCCAACCTGACGCGCGGCACGCGCCCTGTAATGGTCTGGCTGCATGGCGGCGGCTACACCGGCGGCTCAGACGGCGCGCCCACCTATGACGGCACGAACCTTGCGCGCAAGCGGAACGTGGTCGTGGTCGGTATCAATCACCGCCTCAACGTTTTCGGCTATCTCTATCTCGGCAAAATCGGAGGCGCGAAATACGCGGACTCCGGCAACGCAGGCATGCTCGATTGCGTGCTCGCGCTGGAATGGGTGCGCGACAATATCGCGCATTTCGGCGGCGACCCGAATAACGTCACCATCTTCGGCGAATCCGGCGGCGGCGGAAAAGTCAGCGTGCTGATGGCCATGCCGCCTGCAAAGGGACTGTTTCACAAGGCGATTGTAGAAAGTGGCTCGACTCTCCGCGTCAGCACGCCGGATGAGGCCGATGCCGCCGCGCGAAAATATCTCGCGCAGCTGAAAATCGCAACAGACCGCGTGGACGACCTGCAAAAAGTTCCGATGGAGGACATGCTGGCCGCAATGCGCGCGTTGACCGGACCCAACTCCATTCGGCTTGGGCCCGTTGTCGACGGGCGCTCGCTTCCGCGCCAGCCCTTCGATCCCGATGCGCCCGCGCAGTCCGCAAACATTCCCATGCTCATCGGCACCAACGGCACGGAAACCACAGCGCTGCTTGGGATTGCGGACGCATCCCTATTTTCACTAAATGAAGCCGACATGCGCGCAAAGCTGAGATCGTACCTTCACGTCAGCGACGACGCGCAGATCGATTCGCTCGTCGCCGTCTACAAGAAACGCCGGCCGGACGCGACGCCAAGCGACATCTACTTCGCCGTCACCACCGACCGCATGATGCGCATGAACGCCGTCACGCAGGCCGAGCGCAAAGCTGCCGAGCAAGCCGCGCCTGCCTACATGTATATCTTCGATTGGCGGAGCCCAGTGCTGGGCGGCAAGCTGCGCTCACCGCACGGCATCGAGCTCGCCTTCGTCTTCGACAACACGGACAAAACCACGGGGATGAACGGCACTGGCTCGGATCTGGCGCCGCTCGCGGAAAAAGTGAGTGCGGCGTGGGCCGCCTTCGCCCGCACCGGCAACCCGAACGCACCAGGCCTGCCACACTGGCCCGCCTATGATGCAGCGACGCGCGCGACCATGATCTTCGGCGACGAATGCAAAGTCGTGAATGATCCCGGCAAGGACGAACGCCTCGCGATCAGCGCCCTTCCGACCGCATAATCTGACCCGAATGCGAATGCGGGATCGCTTTGTGGGGTGCCCACTGCGCTACAGCTGGATCTTTGAGAAGAAGTAACTCCCGATCGCGAGCAGCACTGCCGTAAGGATCGTCACCACGGCCAGATCGGTCATTAGGCCGAACGCGAACTGGTTAATCAGCGCGCCACGAAGCCCGTCCACGCCGTAACTCAGAGGGTTGAGCCGCAGCAGGATCAGCAGCACTCTGGGCAATCCGTTCGTGGCAAAGATCGCTCCGGAAAAGAAGAACAGCGGCATGATGATGAAATTGATGATCAGCGGAAAGCCCTGCATGTCCTGCAGCACGGAACCGAATACCGTGCCCATGCCCGCGAACAGCAACGCGATCATGAACATGAAAAATATCGCCAGCGGCAGATACGGTGAGCGGACGAACCGGAATCCGGCAATCAGGCAGATTACGAATACGATCAGCCCCTGCGCGAACGCCACAATCGCCCCGCCGAGCATCCTGCCGAACACGATCTCGATGCGCGACACCGGCGCGACCAGGGTTTCCTTCAGGAAGCCGAATTGTCGGTCCCAGATGATTTCAATCCCCGAAAACACGGCGTTGAAAAGAATCGCCATGGACACGATCCCGGGCGAAAGAAAATTGATGTAGTTTCCGCCGCCGGCGCGCGCGAACATCGACCGCATTCCGAATCCCAGCGCCACTAGAAACAGGATCGGCTGGCCGAGCGAGCCGATGATGCGGGCCGGCGACCGGATGTAGCGCTTCAGCTGGCGTACGCACAAAATGTAGATCGCTTTCATCGGCGCCCTCCGCCTCTCCACGCTCGCCCCATCATACGCATGCGGTCGGTCGCGTTCGCTTCTTCCTCGCGGATGGCGTGTCCGGTCAGCGCAATGAACGCGTCTTCCAGGTTTGCGCACTTGGTGCGCTCTTTCAGCTCCGCCGGCGAGCTCTGCGCCACGATCTTGCCGTGGTCAATCACGGCCACGTCGTTCGCCACGCGATCGGCTTCATCCATATAGTGCGTGGTGAAGAAAACGGTGACGCCCTCTTCCCTGCTCAACTGCTGGATATAACCCCAGATGTGATTGCGCGTCTGCGGGTCGAGGCCGATCGTCGGCTCGTCGAGGAAAAGGATGCGCGGCGCATGGAGCAGGGCGCGCGCCACTTCCAGCCGTCGCTTCATGCCGCCGGAGTATTGTTTCACGAGATCTTTTTTCCGCTCGCCCAACCCAACCAGGTCTACGAGCGCGTCAATTCGCTTCAGTCGCTCGACGCGCGGTACGCCGTAAAGGATTCCGTGCAGGTCCATATTTTCCTGCGCCGTCAATTCGTCGTCGAGGCTCGGATCCTGAAACACAATCCCGAACGATCGCCGCACCTGCTTCTGCTCGCGCGTGGGATCGTGTCCGTTGATACGAATGGATCCGCTGGTCGGATCGAGCACGGTGGTGAGCATCTTGATCGTGGTGGTCTTGCCTGCGCCGTTGGGGCCGAGGAAGCCGAAAATCACTCCCTCCGGGACGGTGAACGATATGTGGTTCACCGCGCAAAAATCCCCGTAGTTCTTCACGAGGTCCTGGACTACGATCATCTCGCCCATCGGTGCCTTTCTAGCGGCCGGAATGCGCTGCTCCACCAGGGAGCGGCGAAACAGGATACGCTGTATCCACGGACCCCGGCAATTGGTTATAACGGATTTCTGGAGCCGAACGTTACGCTGAAATATCAATCCGGTGAGGAGATCAAGAAAGGCGATCGTGTCACAATCCACGGCGAGCCTGGTGAGATTGAGCTTGTTGCATCCGATCCTGGCGA
>Ga0209008_1000065_pt1 | contig 53238 bp, 53 predicted proteins | sample JacPin_JW_Ref_O3_FD_187963 | JGI IMG/M metagenome (GOLD analysis project Ga0209008, IMG submission 187963) | Forest soil microbial communities from Algoma, Ontario, Canada - Jack Pine, Ontario site 1_JW_Ref_O3 (SPAdes) (version 2) | ecosystem: Environmental > Terrestrial > Soil > Boreal... | reverse complement strand
GCCCGCCGTAGATATTCCCGAGCCGCTACTCAAGCGCATGCGCGATTACACGTTTAAGCTGGCGCGTGCACTCAAAGTGATTGGGCTGATGAACGTGCAGTTCGCAATTCCGCGCGGGCACGGCCACAAGGACAACGGCCATCATGAACCGATCGTCTACGTGCTCGAAGTGAATCCGCGCGCCTCGCGCACCGTGCCCTTCGTCTCGAAGGCGACCGGCGTGCCGATGGCTAAGATCGCGGCGCGCCTGATGACAGGCCGCAAGCTGCGCGAGTTCCTTCCAGAGAACATCGAGCGCGGCACTGACCTCGACACCGGACGCTGCTTCTTCGTAAAATCACCAGTCTTTCCCTGGTCAAAATTTCCCGGAGTCGACACCGTCCTCGGCCCGGAAATGCGCTCCACCGGAGAAGTCATGGGCGTGGCTGACAATTTCGGAGAAGCGTTCGCCAAAGCGCAGATCGCCGCCGGCCAGAAGCTACCGATCAAGGGCACGGTTTTTATCAGCGTCACCGACCACGACAAGCCAGCCATGGTCGAGGTTGCGCATCGCTTCGTCGACATGGGATTCAAGCTAGTTGCCACGCATGGCACGGCCGACATCCTCGAAGAGTCCGGTCTCGGCGTTGAGCGCGTCTACAAGGTAAAAGAAGGGCGCCCGAATGCAGTCGACCTGATCAAAGCGGATCGGATTCAGTTGATCGTCAACACGCCGCATGGACCCGATCCATATTTCGACGAGAAGGCGATTCGCCGCGCCGCCGTCACTGCCCGCATTACCACCATCACCACGCTCTCCGCCGCGCGGGCTGCCGCCGAAGGCATCTCAGCCCTGCAGCGCGGAGAAGTGCGCGTGCAGGCGCTACAGGCGCTGCACGCGGAACGAATCGCGGCGAAGCAATCTCGCCTCGCATGAGTAAGGTCCATCTCATCCTCGCTCTTGTTTTCGGCCTTCCCCTCATGATCGGCGCGGTCATTCTCGGACCGGCGGCGTTTGATTTGGTCTTCCATCGCCGTCAGCCTGAACGTTTCCTGATTCCCGCCGGTTTCACTGGTTGGACGTGCATAGAGTTTCGCCGTAAGGGTGCGCCGCCGTTGCCGATGGAAGATGGCCGCCTGTTGCTTAAGCTGAACGAGCAAGCAGCGCTGAAAACTTCCTCCGACCCGCTGTCGGGCCATGGCAAAGACGATTTTTTTTATTATTCCGGCGATCGCCGTCTACCGCTTTCAAATGCCGGCGTTTGCAAAGGCGGAATGATCTGGCAGGTCGAAACCATGGTTGACGAGCCGACATCGACTCCGTTTGAGCGTTTCTTCGTGGGCAGCGAAGATAGCTATCGCCACGAAGTCGATCCCGGCGGAAAAGCGCCGGCCTGCGAATAACGAGTGGTACGATGGCGCGAGTCGCTGCCCGAGTAAAGCATGATTGCCATCGTCGTTTTCCACGTCTTGATGATCCTTCTTGGTCTTGGAATCGTCAGCCGAGTCGTGCCCGTTGCATCGGTCAGCAACGGACTCAGCTATGTGCACAAAGCGATCGGCATCACGATGCCGAGAGCGGAGCAAACACGAACAATTGCGCTCGTCTGGATTGGATCGATACTAATCGGCCTAGATGGATGTCTCCTGCTGCTTGTGTTTCTCGCTTCATCGTCAAACTCAAGATGACAGAGTCGAGCGCGGAAGTTGATAATTTAAGAGCAGAGATAATCCGCGAACGACTAACGACCAGAGACTGGAGTCCCATGCTCTTATCCGGAATCTTTCCGCCCATCACCACGCCCTTCTATCCCGAAGGCGAAGTCTATTACAAGAAAATCGAATCGAACGTCGAGCGCTACTCGCGCACGCCGATTGCCGGCATCGTGGTCCAGGGTTCGACCGGCGAAGCGATCATGCTCTCCGATCAGGAGCGACGCGACGTATTCAAAGCCGCGCTCGGCGCGGCTGCGCCGAATAAAGTGATGATCGCGGGAACGGGCCTCGAATCGGCGCACGAAACATTGTGCCTGACCGAGTACGCCGCAGAACTTGGCTACGATGCCGTCATGGTGCGCACCCCGCACTACTATAAAAAGCAGATGCTTCCTGCGAACCTCCTCGCTTTCTACCGCACCGTCGCCGACCGCTCTGCTTTGCCCATCGTCATTTACAACTTCCCGCAAGCCACCGGATACGACATGCCCGCCGAAGTTGTCATCGAACTCGCAGGCCATCCCAACATCATCGCCATCAAAGAGTCGAGTGGAAACCTCGACAAAGTGAAGCAGATGATCGATGGCACTCGTAACGTTAAGCGTCAAGCCACCGTGACCGAAGCTTTCGAGGCCGTGACACCGCGGATGGTCAAGGCGGCCGGCATCGAAAGCGGGAAGCGGAGCAGGGAACTGGTCAGCGTTGCGACGCTGGTGGGCGGCATAGAATCGACAGAGCGACGGACGACCGCGCCGGTGCATGATGACGCTCCTCCAAAACCTTCATCCTCCGCTGTGACCTTTCTTGGCAAATTGAAAGTGCGGCAGAAAGAAGTCGGCTTTCAGGTCATGGTCGGTGCTGCCCACCAACTCGAACCGTCGCTAGGACTAGGAGTAGTCGGCGCGATTTTAGCTTTTGCCTGTCCCGCGCCGATGGCGTGCTACGAGATCTCCGCAGCGCTTAAAGATGGAGACGCCCCGCTCGCCCGCGAAAAACAAGAACGGGTGAAATTGGCAGCCCAGCGAGTCGTCGGAGACCTCGGCGTCCCCGGCGTGAAGTACGCAATGGATTTGAATGGCTATTACGGAGGTCCATCACGCTTGCCGTTTTTGCCGCTTAGCGGAGAGCAGAAAGGGGAGATCGAAAAGCTGATGGCAGGAATCAAGAGCTGAGCCGTGAGTTGGTGTATCGCTCGCGGGGTTGCCGTGTTACAAAGTCAGCGGTAACGTGCAATTGCCATTCTGCTTGTGCCACAATCCCGCGGATGCGCGCCCTTCTTCCGGCAGTGTTTCTCCTGGCTGTGCTCATTCCGTCACTCTTTGCCAAAGACACCCCCTCTTGACCGAGCGCGACCCGGCAAACTGAATAAGATCCGACGCCTTGTGATCTCCATTGCCTTTATCTATAATAGAACGAACGTTCGAACGTAGAGTTTAGAGGCAAATGGCAGCCAGTCCCGCAATCCGAGCTCCGCGTCGTTCGGACAGGATTCCCCGCGCAGCTTCCAACCGTGCGCCCGCGACTCGCTTCGATCGCCGACTGGGGCACATTCTGGAACACGCCACCGAAGTCTTTTGCGAAAAGGGTTATGAAGGCGCGTCCATGCGCGATCTCTCCCGCGCCACTGGCATGTCGCTTGCGGGACTTTATCATTACTGCGAATCCAAAGAGCGCTTGCTCTTCCTAATCCAGAAGCACACTTTCACTACCATTCTCGATGAGCTCAAGGCGCGGCTAGAAAATGTCAGCGATCCGGAGCAGCGGATCCGAATTTTCATCCTCAATCACCTCGAATATTTCGTCAGCAATCAGCCGGGATTGAAGGTGCTTTCGCATGAAGACGAGTCATTGAAAAACGGCTGGAGTTCAGAGATTGCCGGCATCAAGCGCGAATATTATCGCATCTGCCTGGGACTCATGGACGACCTCCGGCGGCAGCGCGGCCTCGATTTCAATGCCCGCACCGCGGTGATGAGCCTCTTCGGGATGATCAACTGGATCTACACTTGGTATAACCCGCGCGTCGACGGCAACGCGAAAGCGCTCGCCGAACAAATGGGCAACATTGTGCTTAACGGAATTGTGCACCGCGGCAAGCCGCGCAGGAAATCGTACACGAGTTCAAGTCGATAAGGAGCAATTTATGGCTACATTAACCACCCCGCCGACCACCGGCGAATCCACCAAGCAGCTCATTAATTACCGCACCGATGCCGGCGTGGCAGTGATCGAGATGAACGATCCTCCGGCGAATACCTACACCTACGAAATGAATCGGCAGCTCGATGAAGCAATCCTCAAGGCACGCATGGATAACGACGTGCACGTGATCGTGCTGACCGGTGTTGGCGACAAGTTTTTTTCCGCCGGCGCAAATATCAAGATGCTGGCTTCGGTCGATCCAACCTTCAAGTATTATTTCTGCCTGCACGCCAACGAAACGCTGCTACGGCTCGAGCACACGCCAAAACTCGTGATTGCCGCGATTAACGGCCATTGCGTCGGCGGAGGCCTGGAGATCGCCATGGCTGCCGACCTCAGAATCGCCCGCAAAGATGCGGGCAAAATCGGCCTACCCGAAGTCAATTTGGGCGTTCTCCCTGGCACCGGCGGAACGCAGCGCCTATCGCGCCTGGTCGGGAAGAGCAAAGCCATCGAACTGATGATCACCGGCAACACCTTCTCCTTCGAAGAGGCGCAGGAATACGGCATCCTGAACGATATCTTCGAGCGCGAAGGCTTCATGGAAAACATCATGGAATACGCGCGCCAGTTCACCCCGCCAAACAAAGCCGCGAAGGCCGTCGGCCGCATCAAGCGGGCCGTTCAGACAGGATGGGAAATCCCGATGGAATCGGCACTGGCGGTCGAGCGCGAGAATCAGCAGATCCTTTTTCAGAGCGATGATGCTAAAGAGGGATTGGCTGCGTATGTCGAGAAGCGTCCGGCCGTGTTTACGGCGAAGTAGGAACTCCTTGGCGTTCTCTGCGTCTCGGCGGTGAAGGGACTTTGATTTTATGCCAGGAAAAGTGCCAAAAATCGGAAGCTTCAGCGAGTGGGTCGGAATCTTCAACGAATGGCGCAAGGAAGTCGGCGTCAACAAAGACGACGTGGAAGCTTTCAAATTCGACACTCTTTATGGAGCGATCGAAACAGGCGAAATTCAGTTCGGCTCCTACAAAGGCCGCAATAAGTGGGAGAATCTACGCCAGGTGCCGACGCAGCAGATGCGCGACGCGCTCATGAACATGATCGTCTATCAGGGCGACACCGAATTTGCCAGCGTTGAGCAGCAGCGCAATCTTTTCGAAACCGCGCCCACGGAGTACGATCGCCGCGCCATTACGCGCGTCATGATTGAAGAAATGCGCCACGGCTGGCAGATGTGTGCGCTGCTCATCGACTTCTTCGGATCTTCAGGAAAAGTCGAAGCGCAGAAAATGTTGGAGCGTCGGGCCTTCGAAAACAAGCGCCTGCTAGGCACCTTCAACGTCGATGTCGACAATTGGCTGGATTTCTTCACCTACACAGATTTCGTCGATCGCGACGGAAAGTTCCAGCTTCAGATGCTGAAGTATTCGTCGTTCGCCCCGCTCGGCCGCTCGACCTCTTATATGCTGCGGGAAGAAGCCTTCCACATGGGCACCGGCCACGACGGGCTGCGCCGCGTGGTAGAGGCGGGAGTAATCCCGCGCTGGCTGCTCCAGAAATATCTCAACAAGTGGATATCGAGTTCCTTCGACCTCTTCGGCACCGACCATTCATCATCTGCGCACTGGGCTTACGTCTGGGGAATCAAAGGGCGCTACGACGAACTTCAAAACGACACGGTCGCCGACCTCGACGATCTCAACGATTACAGCCGCCATCTCTATCGTCAGGAAGTTGCGGGATTGGTTGACCGTCTGAACACCTTCCTACAGCCAGGAGAGAAGAAGTTCTACACACCTGACATTCACTTCAATCGCAGCATCGGAAGATGGGCTGGGAAGAAGTTTCACTGCGAAACCGGCGAACCGCTGGACGACCGCGCCTACGAGCAGCACTGCGAGGAAAATCTTCCCAGCGCGAAAGATAAAGAGTTGCTGCTCGACATCATCCGCAACGAGAAGAAGTGGATCAAAGAGAAAACGGGCGCGCGCGATCCGCTGTCGACGATAACCGAGCCTCGCAAGTCAGCGATTAATCTTTAGGCGCACTGCTCAGATGACGACCACCACCAGTCACGTCGAAACCAAGGTCGCCTCGTCCATTGCCCATATCAAGCTGATCAATCCTCCGCTAAACGTCATCAACCTGCAAATGGCGCGTGAGCTTCGTGACGCGCTGACGGAGATTGAAGCTCGGACCGATGTCTCCGCAATTCTCTTCGCAGGCGATGCCCGCGCCTTTTCTGCCGGGGTCGACATCAAAGCGCACCTGCCCGAACAGATTCACGAGATGCTCACTGGCTTTCACGCCGTCATTCGCGCGATCGTTGCTTCGCGCAAAGTCACGATCGCCGCTGTCCGCGGCGTCTGCCTTGGCGGAGGCGCGGAACTCGCCGCCGTCTGCGATATCATTTACACCGCGCGCGACGCTACCTGGGGATTTCCGGAGATCAAGCTGGGCTGCTACCCGCCGGTTGCCGCCGTCGCGCTGCCCGCGCTGATAGGCCAGAAGCGAGCCGCTGAACTGATACTCATTGGGCGCCAGTTTTCTGGCGACGAAGCGGTCGCTATCGGCCTAGCCAATCGCTCCGCACAAGCCGCGGACCTCGAAACGGTAGTTCAAGAGACGCTCGATGAACTCCGCCAATTGAGCCCGGTTGCGCTCGCCCACGCGAAGAAGGCGATATACGCGTGGGATGCCATTCACTTCGACAAGGGTCTGGCTCGCGCCGAAACAATTTATCTCGAAGAACTTATCTCGACCGCAGACGCGCGTGAGGGTATCATGGCCTTCCTCGACAAACGACTACCAAAATGGATAGGCAAATAGAAAACGAGACATCCGAGACTGATGCGAGCGCTCGGTCGCCTAAAGTAGTTATGAGAAACGGCGCGACACGGCGCTCTCATTCCGACCACCTGATGTGCCGCACGCCATTGTGGGGTGTGGCGGGGTTCCTCGGATGCGCTTACTTCGCGTGGCTTTCCTTTGGCCACGTCTCGCGCAGCGAGTATGAATGGCCGCACGACTACTGGACCGCTGCCACATACATCGTGTGGATCGTCCTGCTCGCCGCCCTGGCGTTCGATACGCACTGCGCGCGCGAGCGCCTATTTTTCGGAGTGCTGGTCACTAATTTTGTCGTTGGTTTTGGCTTAACGCTCTGGCATGGCGTCTCCGCTTCTAGCGTACGCGCGGCTCGCATCGGCACCGGCGCGCTCTGGGCGCTGGCTGCGGTGGTTAGCCTGGCAACGCTGAGAGGCGCGCCCGACGGACGGGGAACTCGTCCCTCAAAATGACACCGTAGATGGATCAAATTATGGACTTTGAAATCTCTCCCGGCCAGGTCAAATCGTTGCAACAGCGCGGCGAAACATTCACCCTCGTCGATGTTCGCGAGCCTTGGGAATATGAGGCCTCGTGCATCGCAGGTACAAAACATATTCCGATGGGCGACATCCCGACGCGCGCTCATCAGGAGCTCAATCCCGACGATCACATCGTGGTCATGTGCCACCATGGAGTGCGTTCGTTGTCTGTCACCAATTGGCTCCGGCAGCAGGGATACGAAAAGGTTCAATCCATGCGCGGCGGTATCGACGGCTGGGCGCGGACGGTGGATCCAAGAGTGCCGCTGTACTGAAGCTCTTAGCAATTAGCCGAGCCACTGTGATCACCGACTGCCACATCCACATCGCGCCGATCGATCTCTACAAACCGCATGCGCTGGAATTGATGAAGCGCAAGCGTGCGAACTTCGACGAGATTGCCGAGTACTGCCGTTCGCCGCGCGCCTTCCTCAAATATCTCGATCGTTGCGGCGTGGACCGCGCTGCCCTGATCAACTATGTTGCGCCCGAGGTGATTGGCTTTACCTCCGAGGTCAACCAATTCGTCGCCGATTACACGAAGCACGATCCCAACCGCCTGATCTCGTGCGGGAGTCTGCATCCGCGCCACACCACTAACGTCATGGCGGATGTCGAGCACATCCTGCGTCTCGGCCTGCGCATGATCAAGATTCACCCGCCCCATCAATTGCTTTTTCCGAACGATTATCTCCACGGAGTCAAAGAACTTGAGATCATCTACCGCGCCGCCGAAGCGAATGGCATCCCCATCATGTTTCACACGGGCACGTCGATTTTCCCCGGCGCGCGCAACAAATACGGAGATCCGATCCACCTCGACGACGTAGCCGTCGATTTCCCCAAACTCAAAATCCTGATGGCCCATGGCGGTCGTCCGCTGTGGATGAACACCGCGTTTTTCCTGATCCGGCGGCACGCGAACGTCTATCTCGACATCAGCGGGATTCCACCGAAATCTTTGCTGAAATATTTTCCGCGCCTCGACGAGATCGCACACAAAACCCTATTCGGCACAGACTGGCCCGGGCCAGGCGTTCCCGACGTCAAGCAGAACCTTGAGGAATTCAAAGCGCTGCCCATGACCGAAGAAATGCGCGAACAAATCCTCAGCAAAACAGCGGCCTCGCTCTGGCCGGAGCAATGAAAATCGATATCGTTCCTTCCAAAGCTACCGGTGAGTAAGACAGAGAACGTCATCGACACGGATTGAGCCCCGATCCGACTCCTAACCAAAGTACATGTCCCGTGGTTAGTTGCTCCCTCTTTGGGATATGGCCTATCGTCGTAACCAAACGCCCGGTTACTTGGGGAATCGCGTTGTTTAACGCTAATGGAAAGCCGCTGACACTCCGCGTGGCTTTCGTTCCCAACTCCCGGATGTTGACTCCTCCGGCTGATGACCTTTTCTGAGGGTGGTGTGTATGAAATCAATGTTTCGCCTGTTTGTAATTTTGCTCGCAAGCCTTCTCGCGCCGATTTTTTCCGCCGCACAATCCGGATACCAGGTGATCTCGGTCCAAGACGGAGGAACCATCCGGGGAGCCGTGAAATGGCAGGGAGCGTTGCCGCACCTAGTCAGCTCCGAGATCAACAAAGACACGCAGGTTTGCGACCCCCTCGGCCAGAAGCACCGTGATCTTGAACGCCTTCTGATCTCGCCGAGCAGCGGCGTAGCCAACACTGTCGTCTATCTCCGGAACATCACCAAGGGTAAAGCCATGGACCTGCCCGCGCAGCGCCGCTTCCTCGACCAAAAGAGCTGCCGCTACGAGCCGCACATTCTACTGGTGCCGGCACAAGCAACACTGACCGTGCGAGACAGCGATCCATTGCTCCACACTGTACAGATGTCCGGTAACGCCGATTACAACCTGCCGTTTGTGCGCGAAGGGCAGGAAATCTCGCGCCCCATGACCCGCGAAGGCGTTGTCAGCCTGCGTTGCAATGCCGGCCACGTCTGGATGAATGCTGAAATGATTGTGGCCCGGAGCCCTTATTACGCGGTCACCGATCAGGATGGCAACTTTGAGCTCACCGAGGTTCCGCCTGGGGATTATGAAATCGTCGCCTGGCACGAAGGATGGAAGGTGGTGGGCGAGAGTTCGCTCTACGATATTTCCACCCAACTCCGGGTGAAGCGGCCCGTTTTTTCCGAGCCGATCGTGTGGAGCAAAGCGGTAACCGTTCCGCCTCGCCAGACGGTGGATGTGAAATTCACACTCGGCGAACGCACGCCCCAAATGGCGCAAGGAAATTAGCCTTCTATTCGGCTGCCGGCCAACCCGGCAGCTTTCGATCAGGGGACGCGTCTTGAGCCGCGTCCCATCCGCCTGCCCGCACTGAACATTCCATCCAAACCAGTACAATGGAAGCAGTATGACGCGGCGGGTCTATCTCGACAATAACGCGACTACCCCGGTTCTGCCCGAGATTCTCGAGGCGATGCGCCCCTATTTCGGCGAGCATTTCGGCAATGCTTCCTCGATCCACCATCATGGGCAGGAGACGCGAGCTGCCGTCGAGCGGGCCCGCGAATCGGTAGCTGCATTGCTCAACTGCCGAGCGTCGGAGATAGTGTTCACGAGCGGCGGCACCGAAGCCGACAATCTCGCGATATTCGGCCTGGCGCGCGAGGGCGATCACATCGTCACTTCGACCATCGAGCATCACGCCGTGCTCAACGCCTGCAAGCATCTGGCGGAAGCGAAGCGATGCGAAGTCACCTACATTCCCGTCGATGGCCGCGGCTTGATCGATCCTGAGGATGTGAAGCGCGCGATCCGTCCGAACACAAAGTTGATCACAGTCATTTTCGCGAACAATGAAACCGGCGTCGTCCAGCCCGTCGCGAAGATTGGAAAAATCGCAGCCGAGGCCGACATATATTTCCACACCGACGCTGTGCAGGCTGCGGGCAAAATCACCATCGATGTCAACGAAATCGGCTGCAATCTGCTGACTGTCTCAGGCCACAAGCTGCATGCGCCGCAAGGTGTGGGTGCGCTCTACGTACGCAAGCGAACTCAGCTTGAGCCCATGCTCTATGGCGGAAGTCATGAACGTTCGCGCCGCGCTGGAACAGAGAATGTAGCGGGCATCGTTGGTCTGGGCAAGGCGGCGGAACTGGCCAGCGCAGGCCTCGAACGCGGCGACGATGCGAAGACAGCCCTGGCCCGTGACCGTCTCGAGAGGGAACTGCTCGCGCTTGACTCCGCCGGCCTAAACGGTCAAGGCGCGCCCCGCGTTCCCAACACGGCCAACGTCTATTTTGACGGGATTGAGGGCGAAGCGCTGGTTATCGCGTTAGACTTGAAAGGGCTAGCGGTTTCGACCGGCGCGGCGTGTTCCTCCGGGGCAATCGAACCATCGCACGTGTTAACCGCGATGGGCTTGAGTCGGGATCGCGCGAAAGCCAGTATTCGCTTCAGCCTCGGCAAACAGAATACGGAGCAGGATGTAGATTTTGCGCTGGAGTTGATTCCAGAAACAGTGGCGCATCTGCGGGATCTTAGCCCAGTTTATAGGACTGTGGTTTCGAAGTGAGGGTCCGACGTTTTAGACAGGTCCATGCTCGCATGAACTGATACGGAGAACGATCATAGGGCAAAACGATCATGGCGCAGAGGTGGGTGCTGTTCATGACACTTATGACGACCGGGGCGGCATTTGCGGCCGACAGCGGTCCAGTTTTACCAGACGTGGCTGCCCAGGCTGCAAAAAACAAAGCGGTAGCTCGGCGAGGGTTCGAAGAGATTTTCAACCAGGGAAAGTTTCAGATTGCCGAGAAAATCTACGCCCTGGATTTTGTCAACCACGGGCTCCACAGGAATTTCGATCTTGAGGAGGATCAAGCGGCAGTTCATGCGGAGAAGAAGGCGTTTCCCGATCTTAAGATGAGTGTGATCCTGATGGCAGCCGAGGGTGGCGGTGTGGGTCCTCCGGGGAACACATACCGGCTCCGGATATGACGGATTACCTCCAACGGGAGTCAAGCTTGAATTACGTGGCATCACAGTTTGGCGTATTGTCAATGGCAAGATTCGCGAGGAGTGGACCTCATTCGATCAACTGCAAGCTGCTCAGCAATTCGTGACACAATTGAAGTGGGCGCTGCTGGGATTTCTTCTGGTGGCGTTGATTCTTGCATGGGCATTTTGCAGAACCATCCAGAGACTGAGGCGGCCGCAGATTGCAAGAGCAATACCCTAGTTAGGTAGTTACTGACGTTCATCATGAATGACTCAGCGACCATCGCCGTTGCCATGTCGGGAGGAGTCGACTCCTCGGCCGTAGCGGCCATGCTGCGCGCCGAAGGGCGCACCGTCATCGGCCTGACCATGCAACTCTGGAACCAGCGCCGCCTCGCCGGACACGCAGGCATGCCTGAGTCCATCCAGGGACGCTGCTGTTCGATCGACGACGTCTACGACGCTCGCCGCGTAGCCGAGACGCTGGGCATCCCCTACTACGTGGTCAATCACGAAGAGCGCTTCGAGCGCGACGTGATACGGCCATTTGTTGAGGAATATCTAGCTGGCCGTACGCCGATCCCCTGCAGCCTGTGCAACAATCACTTGAAGTTTGATCAGCTTCTCATTGTTGCCCGGCAGATTGGCGCCGACAAGGTTGCCACCGGCCACTACGCGCAGGTTGTCTTCGACGAGCAACTCAACCGCTGGCTGCTCAAGCGCCCGGCCGACAAGTCCAAAGACCAGACTTACTTTCTCTTCGGACTAACGCAGGAGCAACTGAGCCGCACCCTATTCCCGCTCGGCGGAATGACCAAGCCGGAGGTGCGCGACCTAGCCCGCCGGCACCAACTCGTGATCGCCGAAAAGCCCGACTCACAGGAAATCTGCTTCGTGCCCGGAGGCGACTACAAGCGTTTTCTTGAGGCCTATCTCACCGAGCAGGGAGACGCGCCAGCCGACATTTCTGGCCAAATGGTCACCACCGACGGCCAGGTGATCGGCGAGCACGCCGGTGTGCACAATTTCACTGTCGGCCAGCGCAAGGGACTCGGTGTCGCCACCGGCTCCCCGCTTTATGTGCTCCAGATCAAGAACGATACGCGCCAGGTCGTCGTCGGCAAGGATGAAGAACTCTATTCGCGTACTCTCCGCGCGTGTCGCGTGAATCTGATCTCAACCGCCGAGCTGCCCGAGCCGATGGGCGTAGCCGTAAAGATCCGCCACAAGCATCAACCCGCCCCCGCCGTCATAGAATCAACCGGGCCGGACGAAGTGCTGGTGACCTTTGACGAGCCGCAGCGCGCGATCACACCCGGCCAAGCAGCCGTTTTCTACGACGGCGACGTAGTGGTCGGAGGCGGTTGGATCGAGGCCTCTCGCTAGAAACACTCCTACGAGTCACTGACCCGTGTTACTTACGATTACCTTCTGCCGACTTTCATAGCACCTTCGTGGCCTAGACCTGCCGATGAACCAGAGGTAGGGTTAGTTCACGGCGCGACCTTTCGTACTCTCTCCCCAACCAAGGTCCGGCGTGGGGAGCGATCTATGAAAATCTGGCATCTGTGCTATGCGGCATTGGGAATTGCGGTGGCGCGCTGGGTTTTTCAGCGTCAACCAATGGCGGTAACCGATCCGATCGCCCGTTTTCGTACCTCTGGCCTGCTGTAACCGGCGAAACTCGCCGCTTGCGGCCGCCGTTTGCAGCAAGAAGACGATTGGTGAAAGGGCATCGACGCGCCCCGTTGCGCGTTACTTCGATCTGTGCGCGTCCATGCCCTTTCCCATTCTTCGCGGCTAACTCCAGTTAGCCGGGATTGCTACCTGTCGCGGAAGTGCTACCACCTCCTGTTCCTTTAGTAACTTCTCGCCCGCTCTATCTCGCCTAAACTTTCAATAGATGGAGATAGACTCGCTAAGCGTGTCCGTCCGCTTTGCGTCAGAAATCATGCAATCCCGACTCCCCAGCCTGCGAGCTGTTGTCTTCTTGGCTGCACTCGTGTCAATTGGCGTAACGCTCGCCGCCCACGCCGCGTGGGCACAGGATGATCCTTCCTCGCTCGGCGACGTAGCCCGTGATCTCCGCAAAAACAAATCGCAGCAACGGACCGAGCAACCCAACCCTGTCCCCACCGTGATCGACAACGACAATCTTGTCCAAGTCATGGAGGATGCTAAGAGCGCCCGTCCCATCAAGTCAGAAAAGACCGTATTCTCCGTCGACCCGTCAGGCAATACTTTGAAAGTATCGTCCCCCGATGTGACCTGCAGCTTGTCATTCAATGCGAAAGCCGGTTCGCTGTTCATCAGGCCAGTTCTGATCGAAGACCTGCCGCTGCCCGAGCTGCTCAAGATCGACGGCCCTGGCTCCATCCAGGACGAAAGCCTGCAACTAGACGTTTTCAACGGAACCGACTGGGAGCTTCGCGAAATCACCATCGGCCTGACGCTCGAACGCAGGCCCGGAGAGAATGCCGAACTTGCGGCACGGGCGCGCGTGATTCCAGCCGCCGAAGGCCTGGTGCCGCTCGCCGTCGAGCGGCGGTCCGACGTGACGCTGCTCTATCACCTAAAGGCCGAAGCCAAGCCTTTCAGCACGACCGCATTTCGAGAGGATATAGGAATCGCTCCGGGGCCCGACGAAGACTGGCGCTGGTCGATTGTCGAAGCCAAAGGAATTCGGCCCGCGCAGGCGCCAGCCGCGCCCGAATCGCTGACCGAACCGCTAGTCGATCCGTCGTTTTCGGCTCCGTCGCCCGTGCCGGAATCAAACCAACCGCCGCTGTTGCCGGCACCGGCGCCGACTCCGCGACCATAAGATATTCGCTACAAAGACCACGTATCCCGCCGCACCAGCAAACCGAAATTCCTCAGCCCGAGCCCTTTCGTCTGCTTTGTGGTTAAACATTTTCACCGCCCGAATCAGAGATCAATCGTCGGCAGAAAGCGAGGCTTCTGCCGAGCTTTCGTGAGTTGCTCAAAAGAGTAAGCGATCTTAAGCAATGTAGGTTCGCTCCATGCCCGTCCAAAAAAAGAAATTCCAACCGGTAACCCCCAGAGAAATCCCGCCGTCACGTTGATATTTGGATAACCGGCGACCGCAGCCGCATTCGAACTGCCGCCGGCGGAGTGGTCGCCATTAATCAAATCCGTGACCCACGCAGGGCCTCCCGTGGGCGCGACGAGTGCGTCGAGCTTGAATTTATCCATAAGGAAATCGATGCCCTCCGCGCGACTTAGCCGGTGATTCATCGCCAGGGCGTCAAGATACTCTTTCGAACTGAGCGGCCCCTTTTGCTCAGCCTTTATAAAAAGATCCTGCCCGAAGAATGGCATTTCGCGGTCGTGATTGCGCTCATTAAAATCGATGACATCCTTCAAACTCTTGATCGGATTTCCAACCGAAGTTTCGCCCCGCCGTGCCAGATAAGCCGCCAAATCGGCCTTTAGCTCATAAAGCAAAACAGTCATCTCGCTATCGTCAAATTTTCCAATTGTAGGAATATCCGCAGGATCGATAACCTCGGCGCCCGCGTGCCTCATCTCGCCGATTAGCGTCTCCATAAGCTGATCGACCGCCTCGCTAAATCCAAAATACTTCCGCACGACTGCCAAGCGCGCGCCTTTGAGTCCTGCGGGATCAAGAAACTTGGTGTAGTCAGGGAAAATCTTTCCTCCCGCATGCTGATGCTGAATCTCAGCCGTCGCCGAATCTTCCGCATCTGCTCCCGCCATCGCACTCAGCAGAATGGCGACATCGCGCACCGTGCGTGCCATCGGTCCCGCCGTATCCTGACTGTGCGAGATCGGAACGATGCCGCTGCGGCTAACCAATCCCACCGTCGGCTTGAGCCCCACCAGTCCATTCGCGGACGAAGGGCACACAACCGATCCGTCTGTTTCTGTTCCAACCCCTACAACGCAAAGATTCGCAGAAACGCCAGCCCCCGTGCCCGAACTCGACCCGCACGGATTGCGGTCGAGAGCGTAAGGGTTGCGCGTCAGCCCGACGCGCCCGCTCCAGCCGCTGGTCGAATGGCTGGAACGGATATTCGCCCACTCACTCAAATTTGTCTTACCGAGAATCAGCGCTCCGGCTCTGCGCAACTGCGCCGCGACGAAGGCATCGCGCTGCGGGCGTGATCCAACCAGCGCCAGCGATCCGGCAGTCGTGCTCATGCGGTCGCCGGTATCGATATTGTCCTTGATGAGAATTGGAATCCCGTGCAGCGGCCCGCGCGCGCCCTTCGCCTTACGTTCCCGATCGAGTGCCTCCGCAATCTGTAGCGCGTCCGGATTTATCTCGATCACGGAGTTCAGTATCGGTCCCGCCTTGTCGATTTCCTGAATACGCGCCAGATATCTCTCAGTCAAAGAACGCGACGAATACTGCCCGGACTGGAAAGCTGTCTGCACGCCGTCAATCGTGATCTCGTCGAGTTCAAAGCCTTTCTTAAAGTCGTCTTTCTTTGAAGACTCAGCAACTGAGGGCGCCAGTTTGGAGTCGACTACGCGAGCTGATGCGAGTGCAGGGTAGACCGCCGCAGCCGCTGTAGCCACCGCCCCCACGCGCAGAAAATCGCGCCGCGAATTATTTTTCGCTGGACGCTCCGAGGATTCGCAATTTAATTCTTGGGGAAGGGAATCCGTGGACATCAATTCTCCTTAAAACCGACGGAACAATTTCGGATGGATGCGTAAACGGAGAATCTTACAGCGCCGCATCAGCGACCAGGGAACTTTTTGCCGAGTGATGTTCCTTACATCTACCCTCGCTGTTCGTGGTGGGAGCTTTTTGCAGTCGGATGGAAAGTTGTCAAACGTTGTTTTGGATACAGCGGAATGGTACTCTAGCCACAACGAGCGGGAGTAGTTCAGCGGTAGAACGCCAGCTTCCCAAGCTGGATGTCGCCGGTTCGATCCCGGTCTCCCGCTCCAAGCCTCAATGTAGTTCCCTAAACTCCAGCCCATCAATCAAAAAATCGAGAGACTGGCCAGCGTGCGGGCTAATCTTTATTTGTGCCCGCGGGCGCTATTTGCCCGCCGCGCTCGCCGATGAAGCCGCCGACATGGAATGCATCTGGACCAAACCAATTCCCAAGCCGCCAACCGCTCCCGCGATTAACCCGATCACGATCAGCAAAGGAACGCTCTCAAGAAACGATTTCTTTTTCGACTTCGCCATTCAATATTCTCCGTGTCTCAAACTCGAAATTACTACCCTTTGGATTTTAGCATTTGTGCTTCCGTTTGCAGCTTACGGAGGAACCGTAACTGCCTATGGGAGAGGCACTTCCCGAACAATTCTTCACTCTAGATCGGCGAAGTGCATAATTTTGCATCTTATAGGTCGGTCGCCGAACCGGGGGACGCCGGACTATGTCGGGGACGCCATTGTTTCGTCAATCCTCAGGGGCCCTGCCTCGACGAAAGGGCGGTTTCCACCCTATCATAAGAGCTACTTCACAGGAGCACTCATGACCGAACCAAGCTATGAAGAGTTGAAAGCCCGCCTGGCCGATCTGGAAAAGCAGGTGGAAACCAAGAAGAAAAGCGGCGCAATGGAGTTCCGCGTTAGTGAAAAAGGCGGCGTCAGCGTATACGGGCTGGGCCGTTTCCCCGTGACCCTTTACTATGAACAGTGGACGAAACTGCTCAACGCGGTTCCCGACCTGAAGGCGTTCATCGAAGAAAATAAAAGCAAGCTAAAGCTCAAAGAGAGCTAGCAAGAGATCGCGTAAGAACAGGTGCCCTCACCTGTCCAGCCGAGTGGAGCTCGGCAGTTGTCCGCGTGCCGGAATTTTTCATTCGGCGAGAACAATCCGCAGCGCATTTCTTGCTTACATTCCTTGTGATGTCCGCCGAAGACATGCTCAGCAAGCGGCAGCTCCGCCGGATGAGCGGGTCGCCTACGGCGCCGCTCCTAGCTATAGCTAGCCGGTCCTAACCGATGTGCGCCTGCCGCACACAAAGCCGCCGCAAGAAGTTCTGGTGCGCCCGGAGAGAATCGAACTCCCAACCTCTTGGTTCGTAGCCAAGCACTCTATCCAATTGAGCTACGGGCGCATGCTTCGCGGAATCGCGCCACTGAATTATAGCGGAATAGATTCGTTTCGCCCAAATCAACTGCGGCAATTCACCCTAGGGAAATCCCTGAGGCGTAAAAGTTTCCGGCCTCCACGCAAAACCTACCCAACTTCTCCCGTCGCGATTGCCTATTGACAATGGCTTAGCGATGGCAACCCACATGCTTATATTTAGGCAAGACGAAGTGGCGCGCAACGGGGCATTTGGGAATCACTTCGGCCAGAGGTCTTTCCGAATGCCCCCTTGCAATAATCTATTTGTCGCCGACTCGCACTCCGCCCGGTTTCCGCTCTCCCCGAAATCCTCCCCCAATTGAGGATTAGGAATCGGGGCGGAGTGCCGCCTTCAACTTCTTCTCATTTTCGAACGAGCATCCCCAGGAAACTAGGCCAACACCAACTGCTCCTGCACATCGATACCCGCTTGGCGCAATAGTCGAACGACCGCGTCGCCGTTCAATCGCGAGGCGTCGAATAGCACACGGACCGTTCGATCCTTCTCGTTAAACTGTATGCGCTGTATGCCATATACTTCGCGAATGGTATCGATAGCCCGCAATTCCGCTTCTCCCGGCGGAGTCTGATAGCGGAAGGCGGCCTCAAGGTACGTCATTAATCTCTCTCCCACGAAAAAAGTTCAAAGTTGACCCTTCGAGTATCTAATAAAAACGAGGCCTCCGCCAACTAAGATCGCGTTCGCCGCAGCGACAGTCGCTCCAGCCCCGCGTAGGGAATAGACTAAGGGTCGAAAATGAAGAAACTATGGACGATTCTAACCTCGCGAACATGACAAATACGGCGCTGCCCGCGCAAGCACTAGCGAGAGATCCAGTCTGCGGCATGAACGTAAATCCGGAAACCGCTCGCCACAAAGCTCAGCATCGCGGCCAAGAATACTTCTTCTGCTCGGCCGGCTGCCTCGCCAAATTCCAAGCCGATCCCGAAGGAATTTTCTCGTCCCCGCCGAAGCCAATGGCAATGAAGATGTCTCCGAGACTTATCTCAGCAGGAGCACCAACGAGCGCGCCGAAGATCGCCACACCGGCTGTTGCCACCGCGGCACAGAAGACTGCACGGGACGAGCCTGCTTACATCTGCCCGATGTGCCCAGAAGTGCGCGAGTCTGCTCCCGGTCCGTGCCCCAAATGTGGCATGACGCTCGATCCAGAGTCGCCCACGCTTCCTGCGACCACCAACGAGTACACCTGCCCCATGCACCCCGAGATCGTGAGAAGCGAGCCGGGCAGTTGCCCCATCTGCGGCATGGCTCTCGAGCCCCGCACAATCACGCGCGAAGAGAATCCCGAGCTCCGCGACATGACGCGCCGCTTCTGGATCAGCCTGGCCTTGACCGCGCCCTTGCTCGCGATTGCCATGGGGACCATGTTGTGGCCGCAATCGCTCACTGGTAGCGGAATCGACATCGTGCGAGGAGACTGGCTGGTAGCGGCGTCGTGGAGCAATATCCTGCCGTGGCTTGAACTCCTCCTGGCGACACCTGTCGTTCTCTGGTGCGGCTGGCCCTTCTTTCAGCGCGGATGGGCCTCACTCGTCAACCGCAGCACCAATATGTTCACGCTGATCGCCATGGGCACAGGCGTCGCCTACCTCTACAGCGTGATTGCCACATTGTTCCCGCAGATATTCCCATCGTCGTTCCGTAGCATCGCCAATCGCCCCGACGTTTACTTCGAAGCTGCTGCTGCCATCGTTACACTCGTATTGCTCGGCCAGGTGCTTGAGCTTCGCGCGCGCAGCCGTACCTCCAGCGCGATCCGCGCGCTGCTTGATTTAAGTCCCAAAATGGCACGTCTCATCACAACCGGCGACGATGGCACAAATACAAACACAAACGAAGAGCGCGACATTCCGCTCGCCGACGTAAAGCCCGGCGACCACCTGCGCGTGCGCCCCGGAGAAAAGATTCCCGCCGATGGCGTGGTACTCGAAGGATCGAGCGCCGTCGATGAAGCGATGATCACCGGCGAATCTCTTCCCGTTTCGAAAACTACAGGCTCGCCCGTAATCGGGGCAACCGTCAATGGCAACGGCTCTCTCATAATGCGAGCCGAGCGCGTAGGCCGCGAAACCATGCTGGCGCAAATCGTGCAGATGGTCAGTCAGGCGCAACGCACGCGCGCACCCATCCAACGGTTAGCCGATAAAGTCGCCGGCTGGTTTGTTCCCGCAGTAATTGCGATCGCGGCACTGACCTTCATTGCGTGGGCGACCGCCGGCCCGCAACCGCGTCTGGCACACGCCATCGTCAACGCCGTAGCCGTCCTGATCATCGCGTGTCCCTGCGCCCTCGGCCTCGCCACGCCGATGGCGATCATGGTCGGCACCGGCCGAGGCGCCCACGCCGGCGTATTGATAAAAAATGCGGAGGCCCTCGAAACCCTGGAAAAAGTAGACACCATCGTCTTCGACAAAACCGGTACGCTAACGGAAGGGATGCCGAAAGTAACAGCGTACAGCGATGTTGAGACGCTTCGCCTCGCGGCCAGTTTGGAGCGTGCCAGTGAGCATCCTCTGGGCGCCGCCATCGTCGAATCAGCCAGCCAACAGAATCTGCGCCTCTCCGATGTCTCCAACTTTGAATACGTGCCCGGCAAGGGCATCAAAGGATCTGTCGAGGGCAAGCGCATCGCGGCAGGGAACTCGGCGCTGATGACGGATCTGGGCGTTTTCGGCTCCGGCCGCAAGAACATAATTCTTGGCGGGACGGCTCCCGGTGCGACGCAGATCTACATCGCCGTCGATGGTCAATACGCCGGCAACGTTGCAATCTCCGATCCGCTTAAAGCGACCGCGCTCGGCACTGTGCGCGAACTGAAAGCTCAGGGAATGCACTTGGTAATGCTCACCGGCGACAACCAAGCGACAGCCCAGGAGATGGCGCGCAAACTGGAAATCGAAAATTTCAAAGCCGAGGTCTTGCCCGCGCAGAAGGCTGAGATCGTCAAGAGCCTCCAGAATGAAGGCCGCATCGTCGCCATGGCCGGCGACGGCATCAACGATGCGCCCGCGTTGGCACAAGCTCAAGTAGGTATCGCCATGGGTACGGGAACCGACATAGCCATCGAGAGCGGCGGCATCACCCTGCTTAAAGGAGACCTTGAAGGAATTCTGCGCGCCCGCAAGCTCAGCCGGGCCACGATGCGCAACATCCGCCAGAATCTTTTCTTCGCATTTCTCTACAACTCCATCGGAGTGCCGATTGCCGCCGGCGTGCTCTATCCCATTTTCGGCATACTGCTAAGCCCGATTTTGGCCGCCGCCACGATGAGCTTCAGTTCAGTGTCAGTGATTGCCAACTCGCTGAGATTACGGAATGTGAAACTCTAAAGCCAAGCAATCGATGGCAGAAAAAGGCCGGTCACCGTTTACCGGCAGAGCGACCATTACCGTGGTTTTATTTCTCCTGACACCTAAGACCTAACACCTGAGACCTGCTCTTCACAGTTTGCTGAGGTATTCCGTGATCTCCGGACTCGTCCAATCCACCGGGCCGATAAACTTCCGGCGGATGACCCCGCTGCGATCGATGACATAGGTTTCCGGCCAGCCAAACGTGCCGTAAAGAGTAGGCGCCTTCTTCGCCTCGTCCCGCACTGTGACCATATTCACTTTATATTCTTTGAGAAATTTGTGATAGGCGTCGTCGTCTTCATCGATGCTCACAGCGAGCACTACGATGCCTTTGTCCTTAAAACGCGCCTGCATCTCCACCATCGACGGTGTCTCTTCAATACACGGCGGACACCAGGTTGCCCAGAAATTCAGCAGCACCACATCTCCGCGAAACTGGCTGAGCGTCACCTTGTGATCGGAATCCTGCAACGTAAAATCCGGAGCATTCGATCCAATGCGCGAAGGATGGCTCCCGCTATAGCATCCAATCAGGCCGAGAAGTAATCCAGCAGCTAGTAGCTCGAAAAGCGACGTGGCAACAGGCGTTCGTCTCACGCCCTTATAATAACCAATAACCGATGGACAGTTCACATCCAGCCTCGCCGTTGCCCCCCCCGACCAGCGGAGCCTCCATCGCAGACGCCGCAATTCCCGAAGTTTCGATCATCGTTCCCGCGCGAAATGAAGAGGCTAACCTCGCCGCATGTCTCGAATCGCTGTTCGCCCAATCACAGATCGCCCAGACCGGCGTCCGGATTGAGATCATCGTGGTCGATGACGCCTCAACCGACCGTACCCACGAGATCGCGGAAAGCTTTGCCGGAGTGAAAATGATCTCGCCTGCTCCGCTGCATGGGAATTGGACAGGAAAAAACAACGCGTTGATTGCCGGAGCGAAAAAAGCGCGTGCGCCCTGGCTCCTCTTTACCGACGCCGACACCGTGCACCAACCTGGATCGCTGGCACGTGCGTTGACGGAGGCGAAGGAGGAGCGAGCCGATCTGCTCTCATACTCACCCCAGCAGATAGTAGCCACCCTTGCCGAGCGCGCCGTGATGCCCGCAATCTTCGCTGCGCTAGCAGCACAGTATCCACCGCACAAAGTTCGCGATCAGAATGCGAAGGTGGTCGCAGCTAACGGCCAATACATCCTGGTTCGTCGCGCAGCCTATGACGCGGTTGGCGGCCACGCTGCCGTAGCCAACGAAATACTAGAGGATGTCGCGCTGGCGCGCCTCTTTCGCAGCGCCGGCTATCGCGTTTACTTCCGCTACGCCGCGGACGCCGTTCGCACCCGCATGTATCGCAACTGGGCCCAGCTTCGCGAAGGCTGGACAAAAAACCTCGCGCTCTTGTTTCCGCCACCGGAATCTCTGGCGTTCAAAACCTTATTCTGGTGGTTCGCAGCATGGTGTGCGCTGGCCTTCGCGGTGACGGCTTCCGGCGACCATCACCACTTGAGCCTTGTCTTTGCGGCCGTTTGGCTGCTCGCGTTCTTGAGAATCAGCACATCCCGCTTTGCGCCGCTGAATAACCTATTAGCAATTACCGCCGGTCTACCGCTCTTCGCCTATTTGCTGATCCGATCCAAGCGAGCCCACGCACACGGACAAGTATTATGGAAGGGCCGAGTATATGAAGCAGCCGCACATAATGAAAATGCGCCTGATAGAAAGCAATTGGTAAATTGCACGCCGCTAATCGAGAAGCCAGGTTTTAGAACCGAGAGCTGACAATTGAGAGCTGAAAGCTGATCTCATGGTCTACCTAACTCGCAAAGCAGAATTTTCGGCTGCCCACTATTACCACAATCCGGAATTTACTCCCGCCGAGAACCAGCGCGTCTTCGGCAAGTGCAATAATCCGAATGGTCATGGCCACAACTACACCCTCGAAGTCACGGTGAAAGGCGCAGTCGATCCCAAGTCCGGCTTCGTCGTCGACCTTAAGCAATTAAAAGATGTAATGAGCAGGGAAGTGCTCGACGTGCTCGATCACCGCTTCCTCAACAAAGAAGTCCCTGAGTTTTTCACCAAGATTCCAACCACCGAGAATCTAGCCATCGTCATCTGGCAGCGTCTCGCCCCGAAACTCAACGCCGCACAACTGCATCGCGTGCGCGTCTACGAAACTCCCGAGTTGTTCGTCGATTTCTACGGTGAGGCATGAAGGCGCACCTCACCCGCCGCTACATGTTTTCCGCGTCGCATCGCCTCCACAGCGACGAAATGTCGGAGGAAGAAAACCGCTCCATCTACGGCAAGTGCAATAACCCCTACGGCCACGGCCACAACTACACAATCGAAGTCACGGTCAGCGGACCGGTAGACGGCCAAACTGGAATGGTCTGCAACCTGGTTGATCTAGATGGCTTGGTGCACAGCCATGTCATCGAGCGCTACGATCAGCAGAATCTCAATCTGCTGCCAGAATTCGCGAGCGAGGTTCCGACCACAGAAAATCTTTGCATTTCGATCTACGAAATTGTGAAACGGGGCTTGAGCAAAGCGCATCTAGACAGGATACGGATTGAAGAAACGATGATGAATTCATTCGAATATTTGGGAGAAGGCGGTCGTTAGTCGACGGCTGATAGTCGTGAGCAAAGAAAGCCTGTCCGCAGCGAACGACCAAAGACCATCGACCAACAACTAGAGACTATGAAAACGCCCACCGATCTATCCACCACCCTCACCAGCGCCACCTACGAAGACCTCGTGCGCGAAATGATCGTTCGCCTCGGCGAAGATCCCGAGCGCGAAGGCCTCGCCCGCACTCCTGAGCGCGTAGCCAAGGCCATGCAATTCCTGGTCAAGGGCTACAAAGACGATCCCGAAGCTCTCCTGCGCAAGGCGCTCTTCACCGTCACTTACGACGAAATGGTGATCGTGAAAGACGTAGAAATGTTCAGCCTGTGCGAGCACCACTTGCTGCCGTTCTTCGGCAAAGTGCACGTAGCGTATATCCCCAACGGAAAGGTCATCGGCCTAAGCAAAATCCCGCGCCTCATCGAAGCCTTCTCGCGCCGCTTGCAAATTCAGGAGCGCATGACCACCCAAATCGCCGAAGCAATCCAGAACGCGATCGAGCCGCAAGGAGTGGGCGTCGTCATCGAGGCCCGCCATCTCTGCATGATGATGCGAGGCGTAGAAAAGCAGCATTCGTCGGCGGTGACCTCGTCCATGCTAGGTTGCTTCCGCAGCGAAGAGGAAACCCGAACCGAATTCCTGTCGCTGATCCGCCAGCGCACAAACGGCGTGTGATTTGTTAGTGAGTGACACCATGACTCCCGTAGGGATAGGTGCCCTCACCTGGCTCGTAAGTTCGTAGCAGTTGGACTAAGCTGGCAGAGCCCAATGCCACAACGCAACACCAAATCGCAACCATCCCGGTTCTCAGGGCGCCTAGCCCTAGTCACCGGCGCCAACCGCGGCATCGGCCTAGCCATCGCGCGCGCGTTGGCGCATGAAGGATGCAACCTCATCATCACCGCTCGCGACAATCGCACTCTAGCCAAAACGCGTTCTGAGCTAGAGAAACTTCACGTCCAGGTCGTCGCACAATCTTGCGACGTCCGCAGCCCCGAATCAGTTGACTTCCTATTTGCGATCATCCGCGGATTGCGCCGGCCCCTCGATATCCTCATCAACAACGCCGGCATCGCGCATCGCAATCGCACGATCGCCGATCTACCCTACCCCACCTGGATGGAAGTGATTGACACCAATCTCAATGGTCTATTTCTAGTGACCCAAGCGGCGCTAGCAGTGATGAAGCGCGGAAGCACCGTCGTCAATAATCTCTCCGTCGCCGCCGAACGCATCTTTCCAGGGTCGGCATCTTACAACGCATCCAAGCACGGCGCGCTCGGCTTCACCGACACCCTGCGCGAAGAGTTGCGATCGAAAGGAATCCGCGTAATCGCGCTACTCCCCGGCGCCACCGACACTGAGATCTGGCAAACCCTGTGGCCAAAAGCCCCGAGGCGCAAAATGATGTCCGCCGAAACGGTTGCTCAAACCGTAGTCGACGCGCTGCGCGTCCCGGAAAATACAACCGTCGAGAAAATCGTAATCAGGCCATCAATCGGCACTCTCTAAAGAGTGGCGACGCGGACGCCGGGCTGGGCATCTAACATAACGCAGTCGGCTTGACCGTGGCCACTGTGCTGTAGCGACCCGAGACTAACGGATAACGACCCTCAAGCGAAGCCATGTCATTCCTCGACCACTTCAAATCGCTGAAAGAACCCGAGCACCGCATCGCCTGGGCCGTGGCCATCGCCGCCGACACGCTCCAGATCGCCGCCTTTCCGCTTTTCGTCGAGGGAGCCCTATCGCCCGCCGACTCGATTCTCGACTTGGCCGTAGCTTACGTGATGATCCGCCTGCTTGGTTGGCACTGGGCTTTCCTCCCCACCGCCGCCGCCAAACTGATTCCCGGCGCCGATCTTTTTCCCACCTGGACCACCGCCGTATGGTTCGTCACCCGCCAGCAGGTGAGTGCGGGTTCAAGCGACAACCTCACGCCCGATTACGATCCCGACACCAAGTCTCCCGGCGACGTAGAGATTCTGCCTCCCGGTCCAGCGCCAGAGCCGCGCCGGTAGAGAATCCACTGGTTGCAACTATCGCGGAAAGTATTCCATGAACTGCTGTTTTTCCTGACTCCTGCGACCTCTCTCACCTGCCTTACCAAGTCCCATAGCGATACCTATGTCGCCGCTCGGGAAAGACGTTGATCATGATTACGCCTGCAACAAATCCGCCTACGTGCGCCCAGAAGGCGATCCCACCCCCGGTCTGGCTGGTTTCGGCAACGGCAGTGGCCGTCCCGCTCAGGAAATTCACCACGAACCAATAGCCCAGCATCAGCCATGCTGGAACGTGAAAAAAGAATATCGGCGGAAACCACACTAGCACCCGCGCCCGCGGATAAAGAATGAAGTATGCTCCCATCACCCCCGCAATCGCTCCGCTCGCGCCTACGCTTGGGACCCGCGACTGTTGGTTCAATAGAATATGCGTGATGCCCGCCGCCATGCCGCTGAGTAAATAAAAAACGAGATACGTGAAATGCCCCAGGTGATCTTCGACGTTGTCGCCGAAGATCCACAGAAACAACATATTCCCCGCGACGTGTAAGAATGAAGCGTGCAGAAACATCGAGGAGAACAATGGCACAATCGCTGTCACTGCCGGATCAGGCGAGTGCCCGGTCAGCACCGCCAGCACGTGACGAGGAACCACTCCAAACTCAAACATGAAGCCGGCCAGCGCCCGATGGCTGACCGAGAGCTCCCACATAAAAACGAGCACATTGAGCACGATCAGAAAATAGTTGACGAATGGCGTAGAGAAAGTCGGCTGATCGTCGCGAAGAGGAATCATAAGAAATTGGCAATTGTGTAATCTGCAATTTGGTAATTTGAAACACCACGATGACTACGATCCACGGCCGCCGTTCGCAAATTGCCAGGTTACAAATTACCAAATTACGAAATTTCATGAATGGCGTAGTAATCATCGATAAGCCCGCTGGCCTCACCTCGCACGACGTGGTCAACCGGGTGCGTCGCATTCTCGGCCAGCGCGCGGTCGGTCACCTCGGAACTCTCGACCCCTCCGCCACCGGCGTCCTGCCCATCGTTCTCGGCAACCTAACGCGCCTGGCGCAGTTCTACGCTCATTCTGAGAAAACCTATGAAGGCATGATCCGCTTCGGCTTCGCTACTGACACCTACGATGCCGACGGCGACCCGACCATGCCGCAGCAAAGCGTTCAACTCCATTGCGATGAGGTGCGCGCTCTCGCCGCTCAATTTCAAGGCATCATCGAACAGATGCCGCCACCCTTTTCCGCCAAAAAAATAGCCGGAGTCCCCGCCTACAAACTCGCCCGAAAAAATAAGGAAGTCACACTGCAGCCGGTTCAGGTAGAAATAAAAGACTTTGAAATCCTCGACACCAACGTCGACAAGGCCACTTTCCGCGCCCGCGTCGCCTCGGGCACTTACATCCGGTCGGTCGCTCACGAGATGGGCCAGAAGCTAGGCTGCGGCGCTCATCTAGCCAGCCTCCGCCGTACCTCCGTGGCCGAATTTGCGATCAAGGACGCTCACTCGCTGCAGGCTCTCCAAGACGCCATGCAGCAGGGAACTGCCGAGTCCCTATTTGTCCATCCCAGAAACCTGGTGCCGCAATTGCCAAGCGTCACCGCGACCGAAGAATCCGCCTCTCTCATCCGCAGCGGCCGCTCCGTAAACCTTCCAGAGATGTCCCGCGCCCCGCAGGTAAAGGTCTTCTACGGCCAGCGCGACCTGATCGCCATAGCGACAAGAATCGCAGGCACGCTCTTTCATGCGGGAATTGTCTTCGGGGGCTCGGTCGACTAGAGCATAGAATAGTTTTCTGGCGCGGTATTTCGCTTCTAATCCGCGCTATAATTGGCGCGCGCGCTATATAACCACGTCCTTCGTCCTTAAGTTCACATCAGGCCCAAGTAGTTTCAAGTAAGCCCAAATCTAAAAACTGAACGAAAAATTCCGGGAGGAAATGTATGTCTAGAAGTAATTGCCTATCCGCATTGACAATGCTGGCCCTTACGGCGTGCTTTGCCGGACCGATTGCCCACGCATCCACCGTTGTCGTAGGAACCTGCAAGGCTGGGGTCCACTTTTCGACAATCCAGGCCGCAGTCAACGCCAGTCCGGCAGGCGGCACGGTTGACGTCTGCCCCAACAGCTACTCTGAGCAGGTTACGATCACCAAGAACTTGACCCTGATCGGAAATTGCCAGCGGCACCAGTGATGCCGCCGTCGTGGTGCCGCCAGCGGGCGGCCTCGTTCCGAATGGTTCGGACATTTCTGGCAATCCCGTAGCCGCGTAGATCTTTGTTCAAGGCGCTGATGTCACGGTTTCCCATCTTACCGTAGACGGCAGCAACAACCAGCTGTCTGGATGCGGTGCGCCTAACCCGATTGGAATCTACTACCAGAATTCCTCCGGGAAGATAACCGACGACGCCGTCCGAAATGTGCTCATGGACCCGGCGGACCAAGGTTGCCAACTCGGCCTGGCAATCAATGTGGAAAGCAACACCGGCGCTCCCGCAATCACCAGTAAGTGGCCCCGACACCGGCGCGCCGGGACCAGATGCCACGGTCACCTCGAATACAGTGATCGGTCTAGGTGCGAACTACGGCCATCGCCCAGAACGGGATTCAGATAGGTTATGGCGCGACGGGATCGGTCACCACCAACAACGTGGTTGACGACATCTATATAAACCCACCGTGTGGGGGCAACAGCGAGCCACCATGTTATGGGTCCTCCGGGATCTTGATTTACGGCTCGGCCGGCATCACCGTTACCAGCAATACGGTAGAGAGCACGCAGCTTGGAATTGTCCCCGCGACGGAATCGGCAACCCTGATCGGGCATTCACTTGGACGACTCGTGTTCGCCATCTACCGGAAGCAACACTACAGTAAACGCTAATACGGTGAACGAAGCCTGCGCTGGAATTCTCATCGGTCCCAGCAGCACGGGCAACTCGAACACAACGCTAGCGGGTGATTCCTGCACACCGCTCGCCGGCGCGCAAGGTGCTGTCCGGCATCAGTCGCTTCGCCCATCGCCTCACAATCGAATGCAAAATAACGAATCGCTCTGAATTTCACACGCCGGGAGGAGCGGGCCAGTGCTGGCCTGCATCCCCGGCGGCGCTTATTTGTTAGCAATGTCCGATAATTGGTATTATGTCTATATACACAAAACGCTGCCCCTGCATCGCGTAAAGCGTCGGCCGGCAGTAGCTTCACAAAATTGCAATCCGGCCTCTGGCTGCGCTCTGCTCGGGCAGCAAGGACGGCAGGCCAGAGTCGAGCGTGGCCAGTCTTCCCTTCTTATGAATTGCGAGCCCGAGCAAGTAGCCGTCGGTGATTTGCTGGTGGCCGAGCAGGCGCGGACCAAACGGAGCCAGCGCTTCGGCAACCCCGATGTCTGCTGTCCAAAAGCGATGCGCCGGATGCTGCAGGCTTCCAGCCAGCACTTCCAGTGCGTCTCGGGGAGAAATGGCGCGCCGCGAAAATGCTGGGTTCGAAACAACACGAGCAAACCCCGCCTGAGTCATAGCGCAAGTCGCCCAACCGTGCCGCGCATTCTGCGCGAACCAACGCTGCGCCCGCCGGTGCTCCTCGTGCGGAGGCCAAAGCAAGGCAATCAGCACGTTTACGTCCAGCAGAAAGCTACCGCTCACCGTTCTTCGGCCTCGAGCCGCTTTACTTGTTCAGATGTAACCGCATCACCGTCTTCTGAAAGGTCAAAGACCACCAACCCATTCACCACCCGCGTCTTGGGCGGCGCACTCAGGCCACGCCGCACCAATTCCGAGAGCGCCCGGCCCATGGCCAGCGACCGCTTCTCCGCATAACTCTTAACCACTTCAAACACGTCATCATCGAGACTAAGTGTTGTACGCATGGTACAGATGATGACATCCGCCGATAATGATGTCAAGAGCTACGCTATAGCATCACATGCAAATGTTGATGTTTAACAGGCATGCTAGACACCATCAACCCCGAGCATGTAGCAACTCACCAAGCTCCTCCCGAAACTTCCGCAACGCCTCCAAACGTTCCGCTGTAGCCTCTACCACTTCCCCCTTCGCCTGAAACACCTTCCGGCCGTCGCTCTCCGTGAGCACTCCCATCACTTCACCCATGCGCCAACCTGGCGTTCCGAGAACTTGCAATCCATCCACTCCCGGAACCAGCAAGGCCACGCACCCATCGCGCACAACGCCAACACACTTCGGATAGCGCTCAAATGTCTGCAATTCAAATCCCGCCAGATAAATGCGTTGGAGCTGTTCGGCGGAATCAGCCATAAATGAAACTTCCCGCGTAGAGGGCTAAGGTGATCACGAGCAGCGCGAGGTGTCGTAGAATTAACTGAAAGCTGACAGCTGAGAGTTGCCAGCTACGTCCTACATCTTGTACTTCCCCAGGTCATCGTCCCCCAGGTCTTCCAGCCACTTCCGCAGTTCCTCGCTGTTCACCGCAGGCACCGGATTCGCCGACTGCTTCGAATTCTTCAGCACTTCATCCTCGACGAAGATCGGGCAATCCACGCGCAACGCCAGCGCCAGCGCATCCGACGGCCGCGAATCGATACTGATCACGTGCCCTTCCCTTTCCAGCCAGATCACCGCGTAAAAAGTGTCATCCTTCAACTCGGTCACCACCACTTTATGCACCAGCGCATCAAGTCCTGTGAGCACGTTCTTGATCAGGTCATGCGTCATCGGCCGCGGCGTATTCACCTTTTCCATCTCCAGCGCAATCGCATTCGCCTCATACACGCCCACCCAAATTGGCAGCACCGTATCGCTGTCCACATCCTTGAGCAGCACGATCGGCATATTCGACACTGGGTCCATCATGAGCCCGCGAATTTTCATTTCCACTTCCATAAAAACCCTCAAACACTATCCAGCCAATTCCCCTAGCAGACTGTTAGGAAAACAACCAGTCACGCACACGTCGACGTAGTTTCCCGTCGCCAATTCCACGCCCGCGGGCGCCGTAAAATTCAGCACCTTGATCTGCGACGTCCGCCCCACCCACTGTCCCCGCGCTGTGTTCTTCCCTTCCACCATTACTTCAAGTACCTGCCCGATATGCCGCTGATTGCGCCGCGACCCAATCTGCTTCTGCCGTTCGTTCAGCACTGCCAGGCGCCGCGACTTCTCCTCCTCCGGAATCGCATCTTCCAACTTCAACGCCGGAGTATTCGGCCGAGGCGAATATTTGAAAGTAAAAACTGAGTCGTACCCAACTAAATCCAGCAGCGACAAAGTCTCTTCGAACTCCCACTCCGTCTCGCCCGGAAATCCCACGATCAGGTCGCTAGTCAGTGAAATATCCCGCCGCGCCGCCTGAATCCACGAGATCCGCTCCAGATATTCGTCCCTCGTATAAAGCCGCGACATGGCATCCAGCACCCGCGTCGAGCCGCTCTGCACCGGCAGATGCACATGATCGCAAAGCGCCGGCACCGCCTCGATTGCCTCAATAATGTCGCGTCCAAAATCCCGAGGATGCGAAGTAGTGAACCGCACCCGCCGTATTCCCCCTACCGAAGCAACTGCAACCAGCAACTCCGCAAAGCTTTTGCGCCCAGAGGAATCGCGATAAGAGTTAACGTTCTGCCCGAGCAGCTGAATCTCCGTGTATCCCAAATCCGCCAATTGCCGGGCTTCTTCCAGCACGGAAGCCGAAGTCCGCGACCGCTCCTTCCCGCGCGTAAACGGCACCACACAATAAGCGCAGAACTTGTCGCATCCCTCAATGATTGTGATATACCCGCGATGCGGACTCGTGCGCGCCGTGAACTCCGTCTCGAAGCACTCATCCGTCATGCGATCATCGAGCCCAGTCACGCGCGACGAACCCGCCTCCAACTGCACCAGCATCCGCGGCAAATTCCGATAAGAGGCCGACCCGCACACCAGCGACACATACGGAGCCCGCTCAAAAATCTTCTCCCCCTCTTGCTGCGCCACGCACCCCAGCACACCAAACTGCTTTCCCTGCGCCCGATACTTCTTATAATCCGCCAGCCGGTTAAACACCTTCTGCTCCGCCTTATCGCGGATCGAGCAAGTGTTATAAAGCACCAGCCCCGCCTCCTCGACCGTAGGAACCTGACGATACCCCTGCGCCAAAAGCGTTCCCACAACTTTCTCAGAGTCGTGAGCATTCATCTGGCAGCCAAATGTTTCGAGGTAAAACGTCTTGGAGGCGGCGTCCGACATGGAGCCAGTATAAACCAGCGAAAGCGTCAGGGCTTACGGCAGCGACCGCGCGGTAGGACTTTCCTGCACGGTCCGTCGTAACGTCTGAACCTCAGTTGAACATCGAATGTCGGCAATATTAACTCTTAGCCAGTGTTGTCGGCGTCTGCCAAGGATCCTCGTAGATCGGCCGCATTCGCTGGGCATCAAATTCCATCATGTAAGTGGGCTTTGTCCTGGCGGCGTCCTTGATCGACTGACCGATCACCCAGCACCTTTCGTCCACAAGTTACCAGGTGGCTGATCTGTGAGGATGCGGACGCCCACTCTCCGTTGAATAGTGTCCACGTAGACGTCAAAATTGAGGTGTCCAAGTAACCGTCGACGATTAGAACGGCAGCCCGTGCTGTCGCCACAATGCTCTTCAAATCTTTGTAAAATGCGTACTCATCCCCTGGCGGATACGCCCCCTTCAATTCCTGCTCAGGCAGCATGCATTCAAGTTCTTTTGATCGAACTTTACTGAGCGCGGCCTCATACTGTTCAATCCGCAATTGGTAATTGCGCGGAATCTGGGACTCTGGCATCCCACCGATACGCCACTGGCCTGCCGATCGCGCACGAGCCAAATTGGTCTCATTGTCGCTCCCCTCCCCATTCTTCCCGGGCATCCACTGGTTCTCGTTCCTCGGTCTTTTTCTCCACAATCAATCGGCGCCCGGCGGGAGACCCAGCTTTTTGCTAGCGGTTGCTCAGACGAATCAGAAGATTCAGATCAATCGATTGGTATGCGCCTTTCTTTCCACTTAAAACTAAAATGTGATCCCTTTGGAACAGACGCCCAAGTTCTCACCGAATACTATCGTCCTGTTTCACCTGGATGTTTTAAGTTCTCACGCCGGAATCCGAAAGCCTCGAGGGTTCGACATCAGAATCGGAAACAGAAACAAATCCCAAGCGAAATTCTAGAACGCCGCAAGGCGAGAATCTTCGGAGGATTCCAAATGAAGAGAACATGCCTGTTGATGGTTGTTCCGGCCCTGCTGGCCGCAATGGCGTTTGCACAAACTCCCACGGCGAGCAGCGATCCAGACCAGACTATTAAGGGTTGCATGGCGGGCTCGGATGGCAACTACACCGTTGCGGAAGATGGCACCGGACACATTTTCAAAGTCACTGCCAGCAATGTCGATTTGCAGCAGCATGTGGGACATGACGTGACCCTCATCGGGCACAGAGGAAGCGCCGGCGCGGCGAGTACCGACGCCGCTGATAATAGCTTCGCGGTGACCGAACTCAACATGATCTCGGAGCACTGCGCCGTGAACGCCGCCGTACCGACGGCAACTGTCACCACGGCCGCCGATAATGCCGTTCCGCCGCCTGCCGCCTCCGCTCCTACCAGCGATACGGTTGCGGAGACTGAGGTCGTACCCGCTGCGGATGCCGCTGCGCCCGCCGCGACTGCTGCGACTGCTGCGACTACCAATACACCTGCGGAGACCGCCGTCACACCCGCTGTAGACGCGACTCCGCCAACAGAAACTAACATCGCACCCGCTGTCGATGCCTCTACACCGGCTGGGGCTGCCAGCACGCCCGCTTGGGACAAATCTGCCGCGGACCAGACGGCGCGAGTCGACTCAAGAAGGCGTTCGGCAACAACGGCCGCAGTCGCGACTGCACCGGATGTGATTGCCAGCGAGGCAGCGGAGACTGCCAGCGAACCTGCGGCAGCCGCCGCTTCACCCGCTGCGCCTGCCAACCCATCACCAGAGACCGCCGGCACCACTGATGCGGCAGCCACCAATCCCGCAGCGCCCACCCGTCACTCGACGGCCTTAGTGCTCTTGATCGGCTTTGCCATTTTGGTGATCCTCATCGGCATTATGGTGCCATCTCTCATCCGGTGGAGAAAACGGAAAAGCCTGGAGGAAACCGGCGCGCCAAATCTTTCTTTCACTCGTGAAGCAAGCTCCGACCAGGACAAGACTGACAAGGAGGAACCGCGCAAAGCCGCCTAGGGGAGAGGTCCGCATATCGGCTGCACCATCCTAACGTGCTCTTCGACGTTAGGGTGGGACTCCACGAGGACAGCCGACTTTCCTTCGTGAAAACAAAGTCCTGACGACTCATCGGACATACGCCGGCTTCGTCTTCGCCGCCTGCGCCTGGATAGCCCCGCCGCCAGCAATGCCGATCGAAACGCCGGCAAGCACTGCCAGCGCCAGTTCATAGTTACTCTTCATGGCGGACCCCCTAGTCATTCTGATGGGGGAATCCCTCACAGTCCCAATGACTTACGAACGTATCCGGCCCCACACATCTATGTAAGTACAATAACATAGTTACATGACTGGCAGCACAAATGTTCCACCTGGAACATTTGTGCCAAGTGTTCTCCTTTTCCCGCCTTACTCCACATCACGCTCAAGTGGCGTCAAGAGGAAAATTCGGGTTGCCTCCGCCGAGCTTCTCGGCGAGGTCGCGGGCGATCAGCTTGCCGTGGAAGCGGCCATTTTCGATGAAAATCTCGTTTGTGCGGGAACCAGCGACAATCACGCCCGCAACGTACATTCCCAGAACATTCGATTCCAGGGTCTCCGGATCGCAGACTGGACGCATCTGTTCCGTCGCGAATTCAACGCCCGCGCTGCGCAGAAAATCATAATCGGGATGGTAGCCGGTGAGCGCGAAGACGAAATCATTTTTCAAGCGCAGCGGGCCGGAGGGAGTGCGCAGAACGACGCAATCTTCGTTGATCTCCTCTACCGTGCTGTTGAAATGCGCGGTGATCTGTCCGGCTTTGATGCGGTTCTCGATATCGGGGCGCACCCAGTATTTAACGTGGTTGTGAATCTGCGCTCCGCGATGGACGAGAGTGACCCGCGCTCCGTGCCGCCACAGATCGAGAGCCGCTTCCGCCGCCGAATTCTTACCGCCGATGATCAGCACGTCGGTGTCGAAATAGGGATGCGGCTCGCGATAATAATGGAAGACTTTCTCCAGACCTTCTCCGGGGATCTCCAGTTGGTTGGCGAGATCGTAATAGCCGGTGGCGAGAATGATTTTGCGCGCGCGGTAGTCATGGATGGCGCCGTGACGGTCGCTGGTGGCGACGCGAAAATCGTTATTCTCACCCGTGATCGTTTTCACCCACTCATAGAGGCGGACATCGACACGATAGTGCTCGGCGACGCGGCGGTAATATTCGAGCGCATCGAGCCGCGTAGGCTTCGCCGCTGAGGTGGTGAAAGGAATGTCGCCAATCTCAAGCAGCTCAGGCGTGGTGAAAAACACCATGTTGGTGGGATAGCGATAGATGGAATTGACGAGGCATCCCTTGTCGATGATGAGCGCCTTGAAGCCAGCCTTCTGAATCTCGATGGCGCAGGCCAGGCCGGTGGGTCCTGCTCCAACGATGAGAACGTCAGTGTTCGAGTCCGGAATCTCTTGCAGCTGAGTGCGGGGTAGAGTTTCGGGGATTTGTTCGGTTTGCGGGAGTGTGGGGGTTTTCATCGGCGTGGGAAACGATGATTTTAGCATCGGGCACGCGAGGAAAACGGCCGATTCTGAAGCCGGACTGCGCTCAATCGGAACGTTGTGGGACGTGAAGGCGAGTGTAACATGGTGTTGCTTTTAGTCCGAGAGCAAAAGGGGGCATCGAACGTGATTGGCAAACCAGTCTTATGCACCCCCCCCTCCTGCTCGTCGCGGCGATGGCCGCGATGGGACAGACCAGGCAAGAAAGCCCGGTCAGCTGACCCGGACACCAAAACGCCGGATGCACGGCGCTTATCCAGGCAGGCCAGGATACGACGGAAAATCTGCCCGTCATCTACAACAACCGCGGCGCGAACCAGGATTTCAGGGTCGCGCGATTCGGGACTACAACCAAGCGATCCATTTGAACTCGAATGCCACAACCGCCTACCTTGACCGCGGCGACGCCTATTTCGCCCAGTCCAACCGAACAGCAGCCATTTCGGACTTTGAGCACACGATATCTCCGCCGCGCCGTCTTCAAGTGCGGCGGTATCTGCGGCTCAGTTGCCGCACGTGGTCATGAAGCGGCAGGACCAGGATGATGCGCAGCAGTTCGCGCGAGTGGCAGCGGCCGCGGATCTGTCGAAATGGCCTGGGCTGGTGCTGAAGCTCGATCTGGGACAGGTGACAGCCAATGAGGTAATGGTGGCCGCGGACCAGCGGCGTCTCCGATTAGCAGAAGTGGCAGGTTTGCGCAGCCAACTACTTCACCGGCGAGGACGCGCGGTTACATCATCGACGGACGACGGCGCTGGCGCGCCTCAAGGCCGAACACGATGGCAGCTCGCTTCCCTGTTTCTTCACTCGCATCCCCTACTTCTTTACGCAAACCGCAACGCCGTCGCGAATGGGCAGGATGGTGGTGAAGAGGTCTTTTGATTCGTAGATCAGTTTATTGAATTCGAGGATGGCCTTAGTTTGGGCGTCGGGATTGGCGGGCGGCTTGGCGACGCGGCCGCTCCAGAGAACGTTGTCCGTGATGAAGAGGCCTCCACTTTTCAGGCGCGGGAGAGCTAGACGAACTACGCGCGGGTAGTCGGTTTTGTCGATGTCGTTGAAGATGATGTCGTAGGGCTGCTTCTCTTCCGAAAGGAATTCGAGGGCGTCGCCTACGCGGACGGTGATCCGTTTGGTGACTCCGGCGCGCTCGAAATAGCCGCGAGCTTTTTCGGCGTTCTTGGGATCGCCGTCGGTGTAGACGACGCGTCCGGTGTCGCCTACGGCGCGGGCCCACCAGATGGTGGAGTATCCGATGGCCGAGCCCATCTCGAAGATTCTCTTGGCGCCGCTGATGGCTGCCAATTGATGAAAGATGCGAGCGACGGCGGGGCCGACGATGGGGATGTCGTGTTTGGCGGCTTCGCTCTCCATTTCGGTGAGGACGGCGTCGCGCGGCGGGAGCATGGCGTAGAGATAGTCGTCGACGTCGGGGGCGGTGATTTCTCCCATGCGCCAGTCGGGCTTGGTGGGCTTGGTCATGATGCTCCTTTTTCGCTGCGGGCGAAACGCAAGGTCCTTCGACTCGCTCAGGATGACAAATTTTAAGGATGACAACTCTTAAAATTGAACTCGCTCATGAAATTGTTTGACCCGGTTTCATTTCTAACACTTCTACATCGGACACGAGCTTTTGCAACTGGCTGGGAGTGCCGGTCAGTTGCGGGAAGGTGCCGAAGTGCATGGGGATTACGGTTTCGGGTTGCAGGAGTTTGCAGGCGTAGGCCGCCTCGCGCGGCGACATGGTGAAATGGTCGCCGATGGGCAGCATGACAATTTTGGGCGCGTAGAGATCGCGGATGATGGCCATGTCGCTGAAGACGTTGGTGTCGCCGGCGTGGTAGAGCTTGACTCCGTTGGAGAACTCGAGCACGTAGCCGCACGCCTCGCCGCCGTAGATGATCTCGTCGCCATCCTGTATGCCGCAGGAGTGGACGGCGTGGACCATGGTGATTTTCGTGTCGGCGACGGTTTGCGTGCCGCCCTTATTCATGGGCGAGATTTGTTTGACACCTTTTTTCTGCAGCCAGAGGCAAAGCTCGTGGATGCCGACAACGGTGGAATTGTGTTTCTTGCCGACGTCGACGGCGTCTCCGATATGGTCGCCGTGGCCGTGGGTGCAGATGAGGACGTCGGCGCGCTTGACGTTTTTGTCGGCTTCGGGGCACTTGGGGTTGCCGGCGATCCAGGGATCGACGTAGAACGTCTTGCCTTCGGGCGTCTGGATGCGGAAAGTGGCGTGACCTAGCCAGGTTAGATGGATGCCTTTGATATTCACTGAATCCTCCGAGCAAAATTATTTTATAGCGGATTATGGATTGCCGTGGCGCGTGGGGTTGACGAGCTTTCCACCCCGCCAAGCCAACACCGCCTTGTCGGGGGGCCCGGTTGCTCGACCGGGTAGGTGGAGGCACCCTCCGACAAGCTCTCCAGAAGCTAAACGAGCAAGTCGTTTAGTTTCTGTCAACACTGACGGTTTGCAAAATACCGTCCACGACTCAGGGCAGGCTCTGCCCTACGTGATGCTCGCGTCGGCACGACTTTTAGGTGATTTAAAAGCGTTTTCGGTTGCGGGCAAAGTCGTGTATAAGATGATGCACAATGCCCGAACATATGCCCGGACTTAAAGTACTGATCTCACGCGAAGCGATCGCCAAGCGGGTTGCCGAACTCGGCAAAGAAATTGCGCGCGATTTTGAAGGACAGTCGATTATTCTCGTCGGCGTTTTGAAGGGCGCGGCGATTTTTTTGGGCGACCTGGCGCGGCAGATTCCGCTGGATGCGACGTTTGATTTTATTGGCGTGTCGAGCTATGGAAACCGGCCCACGGTTAAGGAAGATCCGGCGGGGCACGCGGCATGGGATTCGCTCGGCGAGGTGCGGCTGACTAAAGATATGGATAGTTCGATGACGGGGCGCAATGTGATTCTGGTCGAAGACATTCTCGACACGGGCCTGACGCTCAACTACATTTCAAAGCTGGTGCAGGCACATCAGCCGAAATCGCTGCGCATTGCGGCGTTACTCGATAAGCCTTCGCGCCGCAAGCAGCCGATCGAGGCGCAATATATCGGATTCACGATTCCGGATGCTTATGTGGTTGGGTACGGGCTGGATTATGCGGAGCGGTATCGCAATCTGCCCGATGTTTGCGTGCTGGAGAATTTGTAAAGCACTCTCCAGCGCATGCAAATGCACCCAAAGAGCCCCTCTGAGCGGCTGTTATGATGAAGCCTGTGAACACGATGGTTTCGCAAATTGGGCCTGCTGGCGGCGTGGAGCCTCTGCTGCTGGAAGTGGCCGACGTGGTCAATACCACGCTCGATCTGGAAACCACGCTGCAACGCGTGGCGGAAATCGTCCGCAAGGTTATCGATTACCAAATTTTCGCGATCTTGCTGCTCAACGAGCAGCGTCAGGAATTGTATGTGCGCTTTCATGTGGGCTATCCGCCGAAAGTCGCGGAGCGCCTGCGCGTGAAGGTTGGACAAGGCGTGACGGGACGCGCCGCGGAGACGCGGCAAGCCGTGCTGGTCGCGGATGCGGCCCAGGAAGACTTCTACATAGAGGCCATGCCGAACGTGTGTTCGGAGCTGGCGATTCCGCTGATTGTTAAGAATCGCGTGATCGGCGTAATCGATATTGAGGCGCGCGAAAAGGGATATTTCACCGAAGAGCACAAGCGACTTTTGACGCTGATCGCGTCGCGTATGGCCGTGGGCATTGAGAACGCACGGCTGCACACGCGGATCACACGGCAGGCGCGGACTTTGCTGCTGCTCAACGAAATTGCGCGCGAGCTTTCGTCGATTTTGAATCTTGATGAGCTGCTCAAGCGCGTCGCCGAGCTGCTCAATCGGCTGATTGATTATCAGATGTTCAGCATTCTGCTGCTCGATCAGAGCGGTCAGAAATTACAGCATCGCTTCGCGCAGCGATTTGAAGAAAGGCTGCATCTGAAGCATGACATCCCCCTCGGGCGCGGGGTGGTCGGGTACGCGGCGCAGGCTAAAGAAGCGGTTCTCGTGCCGGATGTCGCTACGAGTCCGATTTATATCGTGGGGAATCCGGAGACGCGGTCGGAGCTGGCGGTGCCGCTGATTTATCAGGAGCGCGTAATCGGAGTGCTCGATCTTGAGCACACGCGGCGTGGCTATTTCACAGAGGATCACAAGCGCACTTTGACTACGCTTGCGGCGCAGTTGGCGATCGCCATTGAAAATGCTCGGCTGTATGAGGAAATTGCGCGGCAGGAGCAGCGCCTAGAGCGCGATCTCGCGCTGGCGCGCGAGCTGCAATTTCGTTTGCTGCCGCATTCACGACCGAAGATGAAGCATCTTGATGTCGAGGCGAAGTTTGTTCCGGCGCGCGCCATTGGCGGCGATTTGTACGATTTCGTTCCGTATTCTTTATCGCGGCTGGGGATTGCGATTGGCGATGTGAGCGGCAAAGGCGCGCCGGCGGCGATTTACGCGGCGCTGGTCAGCGGCATTTTGCGTTCGCACGCGCCGATTGAGCCGGGTCCGGCTGAGATGCTTTCGGCAGTAAATCTTTCGCTGGCGGAGCGCCGGATCGCGGCGCAGTTTGTCTCGATTATTTATGCGGTGTGGGATGACGAGCGGCGATCGCTGCTCGTGGCGAACTCCGGCTTACCGCGGCCGATCTATTGTCATGAGGGCAAGATTGAGTTTATCGACGCGACCGGGCTGCCGCTGGGATTGTTCGACGAAGCGGAGTATGACGAGCTGAGTTTCAAGGCAAAGCCTGGCGATCTGTTCGTTTTCTATAGCGACGGAATTCTCGATGCGCGAAATCGACACGGGCACTCGTTTGGCCAGGAACGGGTCGAGGCAATCGTCGCGGGCTGTGCGACAAAGTCGGCGGAGTGTGTAGTCAATGAGATTTTCAAGGCTGTGACGGAGCACGCCGAGGGCGTTCGACGATCAGACGGTGGTCGCGATTAAAGTGAAAGACGGCCAGTCTTCCGGCAAACGCAAGTGAAACGCGCACGCGAAGCACTGTTGCGGCCGCCGGCGTTTGCTTATCACTCGAAGGGCGCGCGAGGGCGCGCAGCAAATCTCCACAGCGAAGAACTTTACTGCGAAAGGATTGCGCTGGATCGGTTGGCCGCGCAGCATGGAACGCCGCTCTATGTGTATTCGGCGGCGATGATTCGCGCTCGACTTAAGGCTTTCCGGCGCGCCTTTCGGGCCATTCCCCACACGCTGTGCTACTCGGTCAAAGCCAATTCGACGCTAGCAATTTTGCGGTTGGTTGCTGGCGAGGGTGCGGGGTTTGACGTGGTTTCGGGCGGCGAACTGCAACGAGTGGTGCGCGTGAGTCGCAAGCCGGCGGCAAAAGTTGTGTTTTCTGGTGTGGGCAAGACAGTCGCAGAGATGGAGCTTGCGTTGCGCTCGGGGATATTACTATTCAATGTTGAAAGCGCTTCGGAGTTGAATTTGCTTGCAGCGACCGCTACGCGATTGAAGAAGCGCGCCGCCATTGCGGTGCGGGTCAATCCTGATGTTTCAGCGAAAACACATCCCTACATTTCGACTGGCTTGCATCAGCACAAATTTGGCGTGCCAATTCCGGAGGCGGAGGCGCTTTACGCGCGGGCCGCGAAAGAACCGTATCTGAGTATAGCGGGAGTGAGCGTTCATATTGGATCGCAGATTACGGACGTTGCCACATTTCAGGAAGCGCTGACGCGCGTGGTTGATTTGGTCCGCACCCTGCGTGGGCAGGGACACGCCATTCGTTACATCGACGCGGGCGGGGGATTGGGGATTTCTTACGAAGGAACACAACAAAATTTCGAGAAGCAAATCACGGCTTATGCTCGGGCGGTGGTTGGTCCGTTGCGCGGATTAAAGCTGCATCTACTGCTAGAACCGGGACGTTCGATTGCAGGCGCGGCGGGAGTTTTGCTGACGCGGGTGCTTTACCGGAAGACGAACCATCGTAAGCGATTCTTGATTGTTGATGCGGCGATGAACGATTTGATGCGTCCGGCGCTATATGGTGCCTATCATGAAATTGTTCCGCTGAGCCGCGCGTCGCGTGAAATCGAGACTACCGATGTGGTCGGCCCGATCTGCGAGACCGGAGACTTTTTTGCGCGCGACCGAAAACTTTCGGTCGTTAGCGAGGGCGATCTACTGGCCATTCTCGACGTGGGCGCATATGGAGCGGCGCTGGGATCGAACTACAATACGCGCGGCCGTGCGGCAGAGGTGCTGGTGGAAGGTTCGCAGGCGAAAGTGATACGGCGGCGCGAGAGCTTTGAGGATCAACTGAGGGCGGAGTCTTGATGGGAGTCCAAAGGGATGACTTAAAGAGAAAGCGCTTTCTATGGGGCGCGTGCCTCGCTTGGGCTCCTTTCCTTTTCCTGGTCATTCCCGCGGCGATCGGCATCTCGAGCGCGTTCCGTTAAATTTCCAAGGTGAAGACAACCGGCTTAGCAGTGATCTCCCTCCACGACCTCACAGGGACTCCAGAAAATTAGTCACCGCCAGTAGCACAAGCTCAGGTTGCTGGATGAAGAGCGCGTGGCCGAGGTTCTCAAATTGCACATGCGCGGGGTGTGGCAGGAGGCGCTTGGCCAGCGCTACATCCGCGTCGGACATGAGGCCGCCCAACTCCTTCGTGGCCTGCAAAAGGAGCGTTGGGCAGGCGATGCCGCGTAACATGGTCTCACCGTCCCAACCTTTGAGCGACGATCCATCGAGCACCATGTCATAAGTGTCGGGATCTGCATGCTTCACACAGCGCGCCCAGCGCGTGAGGTAGGCTTTGTCGTTTCCGGGAAGTTGATTGATCGTGATGGTCTGAGCGCTGTCACCGTTGGGAGCGGGCAACTCGATTTTGCCGATGCCCTCCGCAATCTCGTCAAGCGTGCCGCCTTTGTGCGCGAGATCGCGGAGTCCGGAAAACAGTGCCCTATACATGGGGTGATGCATGTGTTCTACGATGATGCGGTTGTCGCCAAGAATCAGGGCACGCACCAACTCCGGATGATGCGAGGTCAGCCACATGCCCAGCATGCCGCCCAGCGAATGCCCAAATATCACAGCCGGGGCGCTGACGCGGTCGCGAAGTAGGCGGGCGATGTCAGCGGAATATTGCGGACCGTGGTAGCCGCGAGCGACGCGCGAGGACTTGCCGTGGCCGCGAAGGTCAGGCGCGAAGATATGCCAGCGCTGGCTCAGCGCGGAAATAAGCGGCAGAAATACCTGCCAGCGCCGGCCAAGGCCGTGAAGCAGCAAGAGCGGCGGTCCATGGGCGGGGCCCTCGGCGTAATTGAGTCGAACTTCGCCAGTGTCGAAGGTCTGCTCAGTCAGCCCCGGATGGATTTCGTTCTCGAACTCTTCTTTCGCCGCGTTTTTCGCGGCATCACCGGTGGGGCCGTTCACCGTTCTCCCCAATTGAGCTTACTGGCGAGCACTTCGAAAAATGTTTTCTGGAAGCGCAGCAATCGAGCGTGATGCTCGGATTTGACGCAGCGTACGATGTCGCCGCCTTGCGCCGGCAGGCCGACCTGGCCGTCAAAACTAAGATAGGCGTCTTCCTTGCCGGTCTGAACGTGAACTTCGATCTCGACCGTATCGCGCACCACCACGGGGCGATGGGTCAATCCGTGGGGCGAGACCGGTGTAATCACGAAGGCATCGACGTCGGGGTTTAGAATCGGTCCGCCGGCTCCGAGAGAATATGCAGTAGAGCCGGTGGGTGTGGCAATGATGAGAGCATCGGCCCGGTAGCTGGAAACGAATTCCGTGTTCACGAAAACTTCGAAGTGATTCAGACGGGCGATCGCGCTCTTGCTGACCACGACTTCGTTCAACGCAGCATGCGTCGCTAACGTCTCGCCATTGCGGATGAGCGACGCGCTAAGCATGGAACGACTGTCGATGATGTAACGGTGTTTTTCAATCGCTTCAAGAGCGGGATAGAGACCGGACAAGGTAAGTTCGGTCATGAAGCCGAGGGTGCCGAGATTGACGCCGAGTATCAGCGTGCCAGCTTTCGCAACCGCCCGCACGGCGGAGAGCAGAGTCCCGTCGCCTCCGAGCACGAGAGCCAAGTCCGGCGACCGCCGCGCCATATCACTTCTTGGAACCACATCAGTCGCGGAAAAATAAGCGGCGCTTTCTTCATCGACTGCCACCGAGTAGTTGTGCTGTTGAAGCCACTTTTCGAGTGCGGGCAGCGCTTCGCTAAGCTCGGGACGCTCGGGCTTGGAGATGATCGCAACGGTTTTCTGGCGATTTGAGTTTGGAGTGGACGTCGACATGTGGGCGAAATTTGTCTTTTGGCGTCTGGTCTTGCGCGTCCTTCTTCCGACCCTGTTCGGACTCGGAATTCCGATTGTACAGAATCAGCGGCTAGCCGGGGCCGGCAGCCCGGCATGAAGGAGGAATTCGCGATTCCCTTCGCCCCCGAGGATGGGCGAGTCTATCGATTCGGCATCAGTGCAGCCGAGGTCCAACAGAGCGTTTTCCACTTTGGCGACGGATGCTTGCTGGGCTGCCAAGTCGCGGACAATTCCACCTTTGCCCACCAGTTCCCTTCCCGCTTCAAATTGCGGCTTCACGAGGACGACGATCTGGCGCTGATTGGAGCGGTGATTGTTATGAGTCGCGGCGACGGAAGACGACGCGGCGCGAATCACGGCTGGCAGGACGAGCGCGGCGGAAATGAAAGAAACATCCATGGCAACGAAATCGATGGCCTCGCCAAGGTCGGATGGCTTGAGATAGCGGGCGTTAGTTTTTTCCAGCAGGCGGAGGCGGGGATCGTTGCGCAGACCGAAATCTATTTGACCATAGCCCGTGTCGACTGCGATCACACGGGCTGCGCCGTGCTGGAGCATGCAATCGCTGAAGCCGCCGGTGGAAGCGCCGATGTCGAGACAGACTTTGCCGCGAAGATCGATCTGCCAGTGTTCGAGAGCCTTCTCTAGTTTGAGGCCGCCGCGGCTGACGTAGCGCAGATCTTCGCCGAGCAGGCGGAGGACGGAGCCGGAATCAATCGACGCTCCGGCCTTTTCGATTTTCTGTTCGTTGACGAGGACTTTACCGGCGAGGATAAGGGCCTGCGCGCGCTCACGCGACGACGTCAGGCCGCGCTCCATGAGCAACTTGTCGAGACGCGTTTTCACGGGTGCGGTTTCGTCAAGGGAGAATCAATACAGTAAGCACCCTAGGCAGTGCAGAATGTTGAAGCGGTTGGTGAATGGGAGGTTACAGGAGTAACGTTCCACTTTTCCACAAACTTTTCCTCAATCGTGTTGAAAACTTTTCCTAATGGGGAAAAGTGGTGAGGGCTCAGTTTTGAAAATTGCATTGCCTCAGCGGCGAAAGCCCCAATCAAAACACAGCTGTTACCGCAGCGCTGAAAGCGCTGCGCCACCCAAAAGCAAAATCGTCCCTGGTTAGCCTGCAACTTCTTCCAGCAACTTCTGATCGATGTCGAAGTTTGCATGCACGTTCTGCACGTCGTCGCTATCTTCGAGCGCTTCGAGAAGGCGAATCATCTGCATCGCCTGCTGGCCTTCCAGCTTGATGTAGTTATCAGGCACCATGCTGACGCTGGAAGACGCCGGAGTGATGCCAGCCTTTTTCACTGCTTCTAGAACTGCCTCGTAGGCGGAAGGCTCGGTCAAGATTTCCCAGTTCTCGCCTTCGTCTTTGAGGTCTTCACCGCCCGATTCGAGGATGATGTTCATGAGATCGTCTTCTTTGGCCGCGGCCTTGGGAATAACGATGTCGCCCTTCTTCTTGAACATCCAGGAGACGGCGCCGGCCTCAGCCATGTTGCCGTTGTTCTTGCCAAAGACGTGGCGGATTTCGCTGACCGTACGGTTCCGGTTGTCGGTGGAAATTTCAGCGAGCAGCGCCACGCCGCCCGGTCCATAGCCTTCGAGAATAAATTCTTCATAGGTTAGGCCCGGCAGTTCGCCGGTGCCGCGCTGAATGGCGCGCTTGATGTTGTCGGCGGGCATGTTCTCGGACTTCGCCGCAAGGATGGCGGTACGCAGGCGCGGATTCATGTCAGGATCGCCGCCGGATTTGGCGGCCATGGCGATTTCCTTGATGAGACGAGTGAATATCTTGCCGCGCTTGGCGTCGAGTGCGCCTTTCTTATGTTTGATGGTTGCCCACTTGGAATGGCCGGACATGGTTCTACCTCGTCTCTAGAGTAGTCGAATTGCGCTGATTCTCGGAATTACGGATTCCGCCCGCGGAGGAATTCACAGGATCGGCCTCGACGTAAACACGTTCAGGCGAATAGAGATTATAGCATGGTGGGCGGCGTGCGCAGGTTGCTTCCCGCCAACCCGGCCAACCCGGCGGCGGTTTAGTTTGAAGTTGTTTCGCCCACCCGCTACGCTATGGCAATGGAGCCGCCGATCGCCTGCACGCTCAACGATCCTGAGATGCGAGAGCGCCGGAGAACTATTCTGGACGGTTTTCGAAGTGCTACTCTCGAGGTGACTTCGTTACCGCTCGGCTATGCTTATCACTTTGCGCCGACCTCCGCAGTGCTGGCGCAGATTGTCAACCTGGTCGATTGGGAGCGTCAGTGCTGCCCGTTTCTGACGTTCAATATCACGGTCGCGGCCGGTAATCAAACAATTTGCCTCGAAATCACAGGACCGCCAGAAGCCAAGCCGATGATCGCGGATTTCTTTGGGTCGCTCGCGCCGTCTCACTCAGTTGGCGAGCCGAGCGGCTAGGGACGGAGCCAGGATTCCATCTCCAAGCCAACGTCAAAGGACGAGGCATGATGTACCCTTGTCGGGACTCCGGCCATGCCCGCCAACACTTTTGATCGTCAACTCTCGCAACTTGAGGCCTACCGCTACAGTTTCGGTCGCGGCGAAGCTGCACGCGTTGTGAAGTTGATGAATCGGCTCGACGCATCGCGCTTTGCGGATACAGTCTCGCTGATTCGCTTCCATGAAACGCTGCTCTTCTTGCGCGCATTTCCGCAAGGGCCAGGCGTTATGCGCACAACCGAGAGCATTCTCAATAAGTTTCACGTAAAAGTGGGAGCATTGCGCAAAGCCGGAGCCAACCTGGACGAGTTCGACACTTTTGAATTCTCGGGCATTGCCGGTACGCAGATGGAAGATACGCTCGGCTTTGATGTTGCGAGTTGGCTCGTTAAGCGCTTACCAGGCAAAGTTGAAATTGCCTGGGAAAATTATGAGCCCGGACGCGAGCTAGGAAATGTCGGTCCACGTTTTATACCGTTGCTGGAGGATGACGCGTTCGTCGAGGCCGACACGCCGTGGCGGCAGTGGCTGGAAGCGGCCGCAGCAGGAAAGAGATCCGATCCTGACCGGTTGATCCCTGCGTGGCTGATTCAGCGATTTGCCCAATTGCCTCTGCGGCCGCAACGGAAAGCTGAACTCTATGACTCGCTGCGCGTGCCCTTACGCTGGAATCTTGAAAATTCAAGCATGACGCGCACGAGAAACTGGAAGCGGGTGCGTGATCTTTTCTATCACGACGAACCGCTCATAAGCCGTAGCCGGGTTTCGCTGAGGGATGAATTAGCGAAGCGTCCACCCAAGCTGGCCAAACTTTCCTTCAAACGGGGCGAAGAGATCCTGGACCTGATCCGCGAGGTCATGCTGGTGCGCTATCGCGAACTTTACGGTACGACGCTCGGCGATCCGCGGTCGGTGGTGCACGCGGACGTCGGACGAGGCGTTGAAATTTATCTCTGGAATCTTCCGCCAGAACGCCGTCTTCCGCTGCGCGCGTATGTCGCGGGATTGACACTGAAAAACGGCGTGCCGATCAACTACATCGAAGCCATCGGCCTCTGCGAATGGATGGAAGTTGGCTTCAATACTTTCTACACCTTCCGCGGCGGCGAGGCGGGGTGGATCTATGCCCAGGTGCTGCGTTGCCTGTGTCATCTGATGGGGACGACATGCGTATCGGTCTATCCCTATCAACTTGGGTATGAGAACGAGGAGGCGATTGAGTCAGGAGCGTTTTGGTTTTATCGGAAGCTTGGCTTTCGACCCGGACGCGTGGAACTTTGCAGATTGGCAGAAAGCGAAGAAAAGAAAATCGCCACTGATGCACAATACCGCACTCCTGCGCGCACGTTGAAGCGGCTGGCGGCGGGACACGTCTTCTACGAGTTGCCTGGAAGCGAAGTGGGAGCTTGGAACCGATTTTCAACGCGCAAGATTGGATTGCGAGTCAACCAGCGTATGGCGCGCGAATCGGGCGGAGATGCTGTTCTCATGCGCGAGGGGTCGAGGCGGGCGCTAGAGAAAATGCTGGGCGTCCGTACATCTTCGTGGACGCTGCTGGAGAAGGCAGCCTTCGATAATCTTGCGCTCGTTCTGGCGCAGGCGTCAGCGTTGGGAGAATGGACGCGAGAGGAAAAAGAGGAGTTGGTCAGAGTTATCCGCGGGAAAGCAAAACCGGACGAGATGCTCTATTTGCATCTTACGCAGCGGCACGGGCGGTTGCGCGCAGAGCTGCTGAGGATCGGGACTTATCGAACATGAATCGGCTTGCACCGTTACCGGCCTTATCAGATTATCTTCGCACCAGCTGGTACTCCGCCGCGCAGGAACGCCTCTCGCTGCCGGTGATTTCCGAGATCCATTTCGAAATTCACCCAATGGCCATCCGATCTTAAAACGCCAACCTTCCAAGCTCCGCTAACAGGCTCAGGAAACTGCCACAGAATTGTATAGCCGCTTTCGTTACTGAACGCTTCCATATCAGCCTGTAAGATACCGCCAGCGTGCCTCCAGACGGCCTGATAAACTTGGCTCATCAGCTCGAACCCACCGCAACCGCGGTGCCCTGTAACAGTTGAAAGGCGTAAATTACTCTAACGCAGGGCAGGTATTGGTTAAGCCAAGCTGCGGCGGACGCTGGCTGGTATTGTAAAACCTCGTCTATGAATTCCTGCAATTGCTTCGCGCCTAGTTCTCCCACGACTACCAAATTTTTTCGATGAAAGCAATCGTTTCTCCGGCACGGTGCTTGATAATTAATTCTTCCCATTCGTCCTCGACGCCTTCATCTCCTTCGATCACGGCGGCCCGCGCCGCTTGCCGGAGATTTTTCAAAAGGAGGACTGGTCGAGTTCTTGCCAAGGACACGAATGTAATAACCCATAGGAAAACACGCCCTTTGTGGCTAATGATCGGCGCCAGTCTACACGATCTGACTACCAAAATGACGTGGCAGCAGCCAGTTATGCAGAAGTTTCACTCCCGGCGCGCCCTGAATGCATATACCACCGCCAGAAGCGGAGGCGCGAGCAGGAATCCCCAGAAAGGGAACACAAATCCAAAGACGAGCGGGACCAGAATCGACGCCCACACGGGCACTCGCGCCACGCGCCGCATGATGTAGGGCTGGAGCAGGAAGCCATCCACTATGACAATCAAAGCATAAAGAATGAGCACGTAGAGCGGATGCTGCCAGTCGCGCCATCGAAGGACGGCGGCGAGGACTGGGCCTAACAAGCTGAGAATGGGGCCGAAGTGGGGAATGATCTGCAACGCGGCAGCCATGAGCGCCCACAGCGGAGCCCAGGGAACGCGAATCACCCAAAGACCGGCGAGCCAGAGCAGGCCGACCGCGAGCGAGTCCTGCAATTGGCCGATCGCCCAGCGCTTGAGCGCCGAGGCGGTGACCCGGGCATGATCGGTGGCGGCCACTAGGAAACTGAAAACCTCTGGGCAAATTGTAGCGGTAACCGAGGCGTGGCTCCGGCCTGCGAACACACGTAGCGCGCAACTTCGTTGGCGACCTTGTTGATTTCGTCGAGATCCATTTTTCTAAGCAGTCCGAGAATCAGCGCGGCGGTGAACGAGTCTCCAGCACCGACAGTGTCGACCACTTTGACGGGACAAGATGGGCAGTCGGACCAGCGTTCTTCGCAATGTCGGTAAAGCAAGCTGCCATTTGATCCACGCGTGACGGCAACCACTTGCAAGTTGAATCGATGGGCGAGCAGCTTGATTTGATTTTCAGTCGAAAGCGTCAGCTTAAACATGTCGGCAACGATCGGGAGCTCTTCATCGTTCAGCTTCAGCACATTTGCCTGTTGAAGTAGTGCTTCAATGATTGCGCGCGAATAGAATGGCGGCCTGAGATTGATGTCGAAGACGCGCAGGGCGCTATGCGGCGACGCCGCGACTAATTGTTGAACTGTGGCGCGCGAACGGGCGCTGCGCTGCGCGAGCGTGCCAAAGCAGATTGCATCCGCTTGACGAGCGGCGGCGAGCGCTTCATCGGTCGGATCGAGAAAATCCCAGGCCACGTTCTCCTGAATGGTGAAATAGGGCAGGCCATCTGTCGAGAGTTCGACTTTCGCGGTTCCGGTTGGGGCGAGATTATCCGCTTGCACGGTTGTGACCCCGAGCTCCATTTCATGGAAGCGGCGAATGACCCCGCGGCCGTAGTTGTCGTCTCCGATTCGCGTGATGACGTCGACTTTGGCGCCGATTAGCTTGCCCAGCGCGTGGACGTGATAGGCAAAGTTTGCGGGAGCTCCTCCCAATTGTGGACCTGTGGGGAGCAGGTCCCACAGAACCTCTCCCAGGCCGACAACATTCACGGTCATAGCGCTATACGATGCACAATTCGATGCGCGGCTTGTCGCCATCTATTCAAGGGCAGCTACCTATTCCGGGCCAATACTGGGCGCGCGACGCTCAAATGGCATTCGAGGGGACACCGGCGAACTTGAACCGCCTCGTTTGACGGTGGATAAAGACATAGGACGCACGGTCGGTGAAGTGCTCCTCGCCGAGGCGGCAGGCTCTGCGTTTTTCCCTCGAAACGGTCTGCAAGAAATTGATTTTAAGCGGAAGTGGTGGAACTGGCAGACATACCATCTACAACCGCCAATTTAGACGTTCCCGGCAACCTCCTGAAAGCGAAGCAAATACCTTTCAGTTCATTCACTTGCGCATTGGCCTGACTCGCCGCGGTTAATCGAGAGTAAGCCCGGTTTGCAGCGAGTGCGTACAAAAACACATACAGTCCAAGTCATCTGTTTCAAGGTGAATCCTCTATATTCCGCAAATCGGTTTCTGTGTGCCGCCTTGCTCTGCATCCGGTCGATTTGCGTCGTTGCCGGGGGGGTGAATTTGAACCGCCGACTTTGGTTTATGAGTGCAGAGAATCCCGCTATCTCGTGAAATGTGGGGCATGGGCGATGCCTGACGGGTCTTGAAAAGCACATGCGGGAACGTTCGGTAACAAGTGAATCGTAAGCGAGCGCGAGCCGCGACGGCGAGGACATTGCCGTGAAAGGGCGATGCCCCGAGCCCCCGGTTGCTGCTTTCGTACCTCCACCGCAGCAAGAGTCAAAGGGGGCGCATGCTCCACTTCAAGTCCGGCTCCTGCAATTAATGACGCAGCGACTCAGTTTTGTTAGTGCGGAACCGTAAAAGCGCACATGATCCTTAATTCAGGCACAACGGGGACCGTCGCCGCCGAGTTCGTAGGTTTGTAAAAGTGCTCGTGCGAGGCAATCGGTTCAATGATCAAGCAAGCGGATCGCCGGGCGCGATTACGCGCGCCTTAAGCTTTCTCTGAGGAAAATCGCGAGGATTCAAAGTAACAATGAAGTCCGTGTCCCCTTCCTCGGCACAAGCGCAGATAGGATCGCCCCCCGGATCCGGGTGAAACCGTCTCAGTTCGTTTGACGGGAACTAAACTGGCCTCCTCGCGCATCAGGTTGATGATTCTACCTATCACTTCGCGGCGTACCTTCTGACGCGCCAACACTTCCTTGTATTCATCGAGGATCTGCTCGCTGATTAGCCAGGTGAAGGTATTGTCAGAAACCCACCGCTTCAAGAGACTGGCGCTTGCGTTGTGCCCAACATTCCTGAATCCGGCTACTCCCGCCAACAGCACTGAGGTGTCTACAACACCTCTGGGGCGGCGGCGCGACCTCTTCCTAGGAGACAACCTCGACCTCTGGCTGCAGCCGACTCGCGCTGCGGTATGAGCGTACTGATTCGATGATCTGCTTTTCCGACAGATCCCCGACTTCGCCGGCAGCATCCTTCAGGCTCCGAAGGAATTCCTCCTTCCAGCCCTTTCTTTTCCGGCCTCTTGGTAGATCGCGATAGATGTTCGCCAGCGGCAATCGTTGCTCTAGCTCTTTTATGATCTTTCGGATCGGGATACGAACTTCCAATGGAGTCTTTCCTGGTGCCGAACGAGCACGCAGCGTGAGAATGCTACGCCTGCTTACTTCGCTACCCGAAAATTGCGACAGCGCTTTCGTAAACAGCACAAGGTATTGCGTGGAGGCACCCAGCGATTCCTTCAGGTAACCCGCGACCTTAGCCTGCAGCAAAACGTTTGCGTCGAAGAAGCAGACGCGCGCCCGTCGTCTCGGCCTCAGCACGCCGAATTGGACAAGGTTCTGCAGTTCTTTGGGAGGTACTCCAAGAACAGCACTTGCCTGTTTGAGCTTCAATTCCACACTGTGCATTGTTTCACTTTTACTATCTAAATATTAGACGGTGTTTCATAATAAGGCAAGCAATCCCTGAACTTCTCTGCATCATCGGTGTTAGACTCTGACGAAGATTATCGGGTACAATATCCGGTACAAGGTTGGGCAGCTCCCTCATAAGCATCTGCTAAGACGGCAGTTGGCTGTTGATTGTTGGCAGATGTCTTGATTGAGTTTAAATTGTTGATTTTAAAGCGGAAGTGGTGGAACTGGCAGACACACCATCTTGAGGGGGTGGCGCCGAAAGGCGTGGGGGTTCAAATCCCCCCTTCCGCACCAATATTTCAATCAGTTACAAGCCATCACAGTCCGTTAACAGTCCGTTAGCGGATTTCACTGCAACAGCCCTTCCACCACACGAGCATTCGCAGCCCGATTCATTTCTGGAACTCCGCGACCGTATCCATCCATTGTCATGCTGATCGTGCTGTGCCTCATCAGTTCCTTCTGCACCATCGGTCCTGTGCCCATTTCGTCCAACCACGTGCGATAAGAGTGACGCAGCGCGTGCCAGCCCAGCGGTTTTAATCCTGCCTTGATCGATTCTGGACGGAGGTAATCTCGCTGGACGGAATTAGAGTTCAGCGGTTGCTTCCCCATCATCGTCGGACTGGCGAAAACGTAATCAGTGTCCGCATCGAATGGCGATTGCTGACGCCACGCCAACAACGCTTCTACGATTGCCGGATGCAACGGCAACTTGGCGTTCGAGGATTCTGATTTTGTTTCGTCCTCGTAACCTTCTACGTTGGCTCTCTGGATGTTAGCGCCGATTTAAAAGGGAGCCAGTTTGGCCGGTTTAGATGGGAGCCACGGAGGTTCTCGGTGGTCGCGGAACACACGGATGCGTCGACTGCGGTCAGAAACAAGCAGTCATGATTCCGAGCTTTTTCCCAGCCGCTGATTTCTAGTTCATGTGTGCTTCTCCCGCACCGTCCACTCCAGGCGTAACTGCGGATCGGGGCTGTGTTTGGCGTCCTTCCTGACCGACTCGATAACCAGGTAAAGTTTGTCCGCGCTGTTGACCTTTCCCGACACGCAGTAATAGTGGTCTGACGTGATGATGTGGGATTTGGTGAAGTCGTAGAGGCGGTAAACCCGGTGGGTGGAATCGTCCTTCATGAGGAACACAACACAGGTGCGGTATTCCATACGCGAAAGCAAGAGCAGATGATTGGCGCTGAAGTTAAACATAGGAATAAGGAGGAAGGAACCCGAGAGCGGGATTAGAAGACTCCCGCCCCCGGCCGACAGCGCCGTTGAGGAGTTACCCGGCGGACTCCTCCGCGCGGGATATCGTCACAGAGCGGCGCCTGATCTGAACCAGTCGAGCCGATTATTCGGAGGATGGCTGGCTCTTATTGCCTTTGCGGAGGCTCTCGCCTCCGAGGAGGAAGATCTCGGAGTTTTCCACCAAGCGATCGGCAATGGCAGTGGCGATGGTGGTGTTGTAGAGGATGTTGCCCCAGTCGGAAAAGGCCGTGTTGGTTGTAATGAGCGTGCTGCGCTTGTTGCTGTGACGGGTCGAGATGACCTGATAGAAGAGGTTGGAAGTGTGCTGATCGAGCGAAAGGTAGCCTAGGGAACCTCTGAATAAGCACGCTTCTAAAGTCGAGTGACCTCAAAACTCAGGAAAGTCTTAGTTCCAGTGCGGTCGTCCAAACTCTAGAACT
>Ga0209008_1000064_pt1 | contig 53706 bp, 40 predicted proteins | sample JacPin_JW_Ref_O3_FD_187963 | JGI IMG/M metagenome (GOLD analysis project Ga0209008, IMG submission 187963) | Forest soil microbial communities from Algoma, Ontario, Canada - Jack Pine, Ontario site 1_JW_Ref_O3 (SPAdes) (version 2) | ecosystem: Environmental > Terrestrial > Soil > Boreal... | reverse complement strand
CGTCGCCGTGCTAAAGAAGGCTTACCAGATATTTCGCGAAAGAGGTTACCGGATCCGTCTGCTTTCGGCGGCGTTCCGGAATCACATGCATTGGAGCGAATTCATTGGCGGGGACATGGTGATTTCGCCGCCGTGCCCGTGGCAGATCCGATTCAATGCGAGCGATATCGAGGTGCGCTCGCGAATTGACGAACCGGTGCGCGCGGAGATTGTGGAGGAACTTTCCAGGAAATTCGCGGATTTCCGGCGCGCGAACACCGAGGGCGGGCTGACGGTGGAGGAATTCGATTCTTTCGCGCCCACGCGGCGCACTTTGCGGCAGTTTATTACCGCGTGCCACGATTTGGATGCGGTAGTGCGCGATATTCTGATTCCGAATCCGGAAGTGGCGTGACGCAGCGCAGTGGCGGATGCGGCCCAGCAAACGCACACGGCATCGGCTAAATCCACTTTTCGAACAGGAGACTAGCACGTGGGAAAACTGGCGATTACCGGCGGCGAACCCGTACGCAAAACACCTTTCACTCCGTGGCCGGTCGCCACGAAGGAAGAATTCACCGCGCTGGAGGACGCATTCACCAGCTTGAAATGGGGCGGCCAACCGTTCCCAGGCAAGTACGCGGATTCATTTGCGAAGAAATTCGCCGCATCCCAAACCGCGAAGTACGGACAATGCGTGAGCACCGGGACGGTGGCGATCGAAGCGTGCCTGAAAGCCATTCAGATTCGCCCGGGCGACGAAGTAATCGTACCGGCTTATACGTGGGAAGGTACGGTGGGGCCGGTGCTGCTGCTCAACGCCGTGCCAGTGTTCGTGGACGTGGACCCGGAATCATATTGCCTGGACACGAAACTCATCGAGCAGACCATTACGCCGAAGACAAAGGCGATTCTGCCCGTCCATCTGGGGATGCGTTTCGCGGACATGGACGAAATCTTGCGCATCGCGAAGAAGCACAATTTGAAAGTGATCGAAGATTGCGCGCACGCGCATGGCGCGATGTGGAAAGGACAAGGCGCCGGCTCGATGGGAGATTTGGGCGCATTCAGTTTCCAATCCAGCAAGCTGATCACCTGCGGTGAAGGTGGCGCGGTGATCACCAACACGCTGGAATACATGGAGCTGGTGCAAAGCTATATCAACGCGGGGCGCGCCAGTCTGACGGATCAATATCATCACCGCATTATTGGATTTAATCACCGGTTGAGCGAGCTGCAGGCTGCGGTGCTGGGGCCGCAGCTGGAGCGCCTGCCGCAGCAAGCTGCTACCCGTGAGAAAAATGTGAAGCACTTCGAATCGCGATTGCAAAATAACCCCGCGATCAAACTGCTGAAGCCTGAACCACGAATTACGCGCCTCGCACCCTACGGCTTCATGTTCAAATATTTCGCGGACAAGGCGAACGACATTCCGCGTGCGGCCTTTGTGGGTGCGCTGCAGCTGGAAGGCATTCCTTGCGATGGGCTTTTCTACGAGCCGGTTTACAAGAGCTCGCTGTTCCCTTTGAAGCCGGAGGATTTCCCTGCCCTGAGCTGGGGGCGCGAGAAGCCGCTTGATCTGCGCAATATGTATTCGTGCCCGGTGGCAGATCGCGCTGCTTACCATGAGGCGGTGTGGTTCCCGCACCAATTATTTGTGGGAAACATCGCGGACGTGGATTCGATCGCGGACGCCATTGAAAAAGTCCTAGGTGCGAGCGAAGAATTGCGCGGCTTGGATCACAAGGCGATTCGAAATCAGAAGTTGGGACGCGCGGACCGCGAGAGTTAGGTGGACCGCAAGCGAAATGCGGAGCTTCAGGGGCTAAAGCTCCTCGTTCGCGGAATGCGACGGCGGCCCTGAAGCTCTGCCGTTCCCGTTTTCAGTTCTGGGAGATTTCCAATCAATGGGTGTCGCGAAAAAGGTTGGGTTCGCGGTTGTAGGACTGGGGAATATCGCGCAAGGATTTGTTCTGCCGAGCTTCGCGAAGCGCAAGAACGCAAAATTGGTCGCAGTTGTCAGCCGGGATAAGGACAAGGCCGCGCGAGTAGCGCGCAAATTCAAAGCCAGCGCGCACTACAGCAATGATGAGTACGCGGCGTGCCTCGCGAATCCTGAGGTCGCGGCGGTTTTCGTGGCCACTCCGAACGGCCTGCATGAATCTTTCACCGTGCAGGCAGCGCAGGCCGGCAAACACGTGTTGTGCGAGAAGCCACTGGCTGCGACGGCGGAGCAGGCCGCACGCATGGTCGAAGCTTGCCGGCGAAACCGCGTGTTGCTGATGACCGCGTACCGGAAATATTTCGAGCCCAGCAGTCTTCATCTGAAGCAACTGATTCAGAGCGGCGCGCTAGGACGAATTGACGTAATTCACACCGCGTTCAGCGAATTGTATTCGCCGGGCAAATCGCTGCCGTGGCTAGTGGATTCGAATTTAGCGGGCGGCGGGCCGCTGATGGATTTGGGCGTGTACTGCGTGAACACCACGCGCTGGCTGGTGGAGGAAGACCCGACGGAAGTGAGCGCGCGGAGCTGGGCGCGCGACACGGTGACATTTTGGGACGTGGAGGAAGGGATTTCGTTTCGCATGCAGTTCCCGAGCGGCCTGGTGGTGCAAGGCAGCGCGTCTTACGGGGCGGTTTTGTCATCCTTTATATACGTGCAGGGGACGAAGGGATGGGCGTCGCTAACTCCTGCGTTTCCATTCGATGAGGCGCGGCGGCTCACTGGAAAGGTCGGGAAGCGCGCGATTGACCGGACGTTTCCAATCATTGATGAGTTTGGACTGGAACTGAACGAGATGGCTTCGGCGATTCAGAATCGGCGGCCGGTGGAAAGCGATGGCGTGCAGGGACATCGTGATATGGTGATCCTTGAGTCAATCTATAACTCGGCGAGAAGACAGCAGCCGCTTGTCATAAACTACTGACGGGCTTTCAGCGGCCGAAGCCGGTTTGCAGATAAGGCAGATGCGAGTGCTTTACTTTTCAGTACAAGGCTGGTACGGATGGGCGTGGTAAAAAAAGCGGGACGCAAAAAGCCGAGCAAGACCGCGAGCATTTATGATGTCGCGAAATTGTCGCGCGTCTCCGTCTTCACGGTTTCCGCAGTGGTGAATCACAAGAGCCACGTGGGCGAGAAGCTGCGCAAGCGCGTGGAAGCGGCGATCCGCAAGCTGAACTACCGGCCGAACCTGATTGCGCGCAGCCTGGCAAACCAGCGAACGCATACCATCGGTATGATCGTACCGGACATCGCCAATCCGTTTTTCCCAATGGTGGTTCGCGGCGCGGAAGATGCGGCGCAGCGCCACGGCTACAATTTGCTGCTGTGCAACAGCGACGACACTCTTGCGAAGGAAGAAAAATCTGTCGAGCTGCTGCTTTCGAAGCGCGTCGATGGAATCCTGCTGACGAAGGCCGCGGAGGATTTTCGCCCGTCGCTGCGGCAGATGATCAAGGAAGTGAACATTCCCTTTGTGCTGGTGATGCGCACCTATCCGAAATTGACGAAAGACGCGGTGATTACTGACGACTATCAGGGCGCATACGAGGCAGTGTGCCACCTGGCGCGTTCGGGAAGGCGGCGCATCGGATTGATCGGCGGCCCGCGTAAGGTAAGCAATGCGCAAGCGCGCTGGGAAGGATTTCGCGATGCGTTAAAAGCCGAAGGGCTGCCTTACGAACCCGAACTCGATATCGAAGGAGATTACCGGATCGAATCCGGATTTCGCGCGGGGCATGCACTGCTTTCGCACCGGCCTGATGGAATTTATGTGGCGAACCATTTGATGACCGTGGGATTGCTGAAAGCCGCGGAAGAAATGGGCTTGCGCTGCCCCGAGGATTTCGGCCTCGTAAGTTTTGACGATTATCCCTGGCTGGGAGTTTTTCGGCCGCGGCTCACGACCGTGGAATTACCCAAGCACCAGCTGGGAATCGAGGCGGCGGAACTGCTGATCCGGCGTATCGGGGGAGATCGCAGTAAGGCGACGGTAAAGAAATTGCCTCCGGAATTGCGAATTCGCGAATCGTGCGGGTTTGCGCTGCACGTTTCGCGCGGACAGCCTTCGGAGCACGAGCCGGGAAAAGCAAACAGCGCGTTGGTTCGGGACCTGCGGTAATACTGGTAGTCGTGGCGTTCGTTTTGCGTCGTGCGTGCAGATTACGTTTCGCTGAAGTCAATTATTTTGGGCCTGCGCGTGAATCCCTTCGTTTTGTAGCCACCGTAGAGAATCCCCACTCCCAGCCACGCCAGGCCGGCATATTTCGTCCAGGTCTGCAGGCTGATCAGCAGCAAAAAACAAAAAACAAAGCCGAAGCTGGGAACGAAGGCATCCACGAAGAAGCTGCGATGGCCGATGGCTTCGCGCGAATACCAGAAATGGCGAAAGGCCGCGAGATTTACGCCCATGAAGGCAAGCAGCGCGCCGAAAGTGACCACTTCCGCGGCGTGTTCCCACGGAATGGTGATCACGCCGATGTAGGCGAGCACGCCGACGATCCACACGTTGTAAACAGGATTGCTTCTTTTCGGGCTGAGGTAGCCGAAGATCTTTTTTGGTAGCACGTCATCGCGCCCCATGCTGTAGAGCAAGCGCGATGCGCCCACGTGCCCGGCAAGGCCGCACGCGATGCTGGAAACGAGGAGCATCACGCCGTACGCGGCGAATAACGCGGGACCGCTGGCCATGCGCGCGACGTCCATGAATGCGGTTTCCGGATTCTGCAGCGTGGTGTAGTCCGGCCAGACGCGCTGCGCGAGATAGACTTGCAGGCCGCTGAAAAGTCCGGTGAAGATTACCACCAGCACGGTGGCGAGCAGCACGTTGCGTTTGGGATTGTGAACTTCTTCCGCCAGGATCGAGACGCCATCGAAGCCGATGAACACCAGCGCGGCAAGCGAGGTGCCGGCGGCCACCGCGCGTAAATCAAACGTGGCCGGATTGTAAATCGGATGCATCGAGAACAGTCCAGTGAAGTGCTGGTGCAGCACGATGAAGCGGAACGATTCCACGAGGAACACTGTGGTGACGAGCAACATGAAGCCGAGTAGGACTTCGTTGGTGCGCGCGGTGAATTTAATTCCCTGCACCGTGAGGATGGTGATGAAACCTACGGTGACGGCGGCCAAAATGGCGAAGGGAACGCGTGGCGTCATGCGTTGAATAGCGAGGACGGCGTAGAGAGCGTTCTGAATCGGCTGAAAAAGGTACTCGAGAAACATGGCCCAGCCGACGACAAATCCGAAGTGCGGATTCAGTTCGCGGCTGATGTAGGTGTACACCGAACCGGCCGAGGGATAGACGCTGGCCATGCGGCCGAAGCTGATGGCGGTAACGGACATCGCGACCATTGCAAGCAGGAGCGTCGCGACGGTGTGGCCATGCGAAAGAACCTGGCCTTCACCGAAAAGCGGCACTGCAGCGATGGGCGAAGTGAGAATGATGCCGTAGTAGATCAAATCCCACAGGCCCAACGCGCGCTTGAGATGAGGTTTTCTGGGTGCTGCGGTTGCGCCTGCGCCTGCGGATGTTTCCACCCTTACCTCGCTGTGCCCCGAGTTTCAAAGGTAACTTTTGCGACCGCTACGCGAACATGATTTCGGCGACAACTAGCGTTAAAAGAAAAAACGTTCTTTCTTGCGCGCTTCTTCGTAATTTCGACGCGCGGCCTTCACAGCATCGCGCTCGGAAACTTCGGCGATGGGCACGTCCCACCAGGATTCGTAGCCAGGAACCCTTTCGTCGTAGGAAGTTTCGACGACTACCACTGAAGTGCGGGGCTGTTCGCGGGCTGCGGTCAACGCAGCTTTTAGCTCGTGCGCGGTTTGCGCGCGCGCGATCCAGGCACCGAGGCTGGCGGCGTTGGCTGCGAAATCCACGGGAAGTAGATCGCCATCGTATTTGCCATAGTTTTTGCCATCGTTTTTATCGGAGCGGCGGTAGCGATAATTTGTGCCCATGCCTTCGTTGCCGCAGGCGCGGCTGAGCCCGCCAATGCTGGAGAAGCCGTGATTATCGAGCAGCACGATGTTGATTTTGAATCCTTCCTGAGTAGACGTGACGATTTCCTGCGCCATCATCAGGTAGGAGCCGTCTCCGATCAGCACGTACACTTCGCGCGAAGGGTCGGCCATTTTCGCGCCCAGGCCGCCGGCAATTTCGTAGCCCATGCAGGAAAAACCGTATTCCATGTGATAGCCGCCGGGCTCGCGAGTGCGCCAGAGTTTGTGCAAGTCTCCGGGCAAGCTGCCGGCTGCGCAGACTACGATGTCCGAGGGCTTCGTGAAATTATTTACGATGCCGATGACTTCGCCTTGTGTGATCGGTGGCGGCTGGTGAATTCCATAGACGCGGTCGACTTCATTTTCCCAGCGAGCGCGGAATTCGTGGATCCTGGTGCGATAGCTTTCTTCGACCGAGAAATTCCCGAGCGTTTGCTGCAATTCTGCAATGGTCAGGCGCGCGTCGCCCGTGAGCGGCAGAGCCGCGTGCTTATACGCATCAAATTCCGCGACATTTATATTGATGAAGCGGACGGCGGGATTCTGGAACGCGGTTTTTGACGCGCTCGTGAAATCGCTGTAGCGCGTGCCGACGCCAAGGATCAGATCCGCTTCGCGCGCCGCGATGTTAGCACCAGGCGTGCCCGTCACTCCCACGGCGCCGAGCTGCTGTGGATGATCGAAAGGCAGAGAACCTTTGCCCGCTTGCGTTTCGCAGACCGGGATGCCCGTCGCTTGCGCGAACTGCGCGAGTGCCTCCGAGGCTTGCGAGTAGAGGACGCCTCCGCCCACGACGATTAGAGGCTTCTTCGCAGCGCGAATCCATTCGGCGGCGCGCCGCAGGAGGTCATGGTCGCAGCGGTTGCGGGGAATCAGCCACACTTTTTTCGCGAAAAACTTTTCGGGGAAATCGAAGCCTTCGGCCTGGACGTCCTGCGGGAACGCGATGGTTACGGCCCCGGTTTCCGCAGGAGAAGTGAGGACGCGCATGGCTTCGGGAAGCGAGGTCAACAATTGTTCAGGACGTTCGATCCGATCCCAGTAGCGCGAAACCGGCTTGAAACAATCGTTTACGGAAATATCCTGGGTGGCCGACGATTCGAGCTGCTGCAGCACGGGCGCGACATTGCGACGGGCGAAAATATCGCCGGGCAACAACAACACGGGCAAGCGGTTTACGGTGGCGGTCGCGGCGCCGGTGATCATGTTGGTCGCGCCCGGTCCGATGGAGGAAGTGCAAACCAGCGCGCGCATTCGAAAACTTGTTTTTGCAAAGGCCGTGGCAGCGTGGACCATGGCTTGTTCGTTGCGGAAGAGGTAGTAGCGCAATCCCGGATCTTGCTCGAGCGCCTGGCCGAGGCCGGCAACGTTGCCGTGACCAAAAATTCCCAAGCACCCTGCGAAGAACCGGTATTGCTGGCCGTCGCGCTCAGAATACTGATTCTTCAGATACGCGATCGTGGCTTGAGCCGCGGTGAGACGTACCGTCATTAGGCGATGCCCCTTCTGAATGGTGTGACGCCCCAGAGTTGCTTATGGCACGATTCTCGTCCTTGCACCAGCGAAAGGAAAGCCCGAGGTTTCGCTGGCCCGATGGGCGTGCCGAGGGCCGCGAGGGCGAATGCATGCGAGAGCGCCGTGCGGAAACGAAGAATGTCGCACCCTACGGCGCATAGAAGGCGGAACCAGTAACGATATTCTAAGCGATTATAATAAATTGATCGAGAGACGGGGCGGAGGGAAGATGCGTGTACCGGTGGATTTACTCGTGCTTGCTTGGTGGGTTCGCCATCCCTCCGGCCGCAGGACGTCCGCATGGGTCTCCTTTTCCGGCGCGACTATTCCCTCACCAGAGGCAGGCGTGGGTCGGTGTCCTTCCAAGTGGAACGGATCCAGACATGTTGCGGATCTTCGGTGACGGCCAAGGCCCGCGCGGAGCCCGCAAGGAAATTAAGATAGTAAACATCGTAACCCGGTCCGGCGACTACCGGGTGAAAGCCACTGTGCACCAGCACGGTATCGCCGTCTTTGACCTTCAAAGTTTGATCGGCGCCGTGCTTCCCGGAATAAAGATGCTGCATCGCAAAACCGTCTGGTTGGCGCAGGCGGTAATAATAAATCTCGTCCAGATCGACTTCGCCAGGCGGATTGTGCACGTCGTGCTTGTGGGGAGGCCAGCTCGACCAGTTGCCGCCGGGCGTATAAACTTCAATTACCATCAGCTTATCCGCTGGAAACGCGGGCGTGATGATGTCCACAATCTGCCGCGAGGCATTTCCGCCGCCGCGCAGGCTGCTGACGACATCGCTGGGCGTGATCAGTTTCGGCTGCAGGCGGGCTTCGGACGGTGCGCGACATTCCGCGAGCTCGCAAACAGTTTCCGCAGTGAAAACCGCCTGGTTTCCGGATGGCAGATAGAGCGCGTACGGCAAACCGTCAAACACGTTTTTGCGCTTTCCAATCCGCGTGGGCCCTTGCCCCCAATCCACCTGGCAGGTGCCGCCGAGCAAAACAAAGGCAGCTTCCTCGTGGTCGGTGCGTGCGCGAAAGACATCGCCTGGCTGCAAACGGCGTACGAAGAGGCTCATCCATTCCCATCCGGCTTGTTGGCGAGGCAACGAAAGCAGCTCACCCGCGGAACGCTCGGGCAGGCTGACGGAATGGACGAGAAAGCTAGTCTCGCTCAAGTTCTCTCCTCCACTATGCGCAGCCACCGGATTTGGCCTTCGGGCATTGTATTTGTCTAACCGCTTTGAGACTATGGCAAAGGAACGCCCGGTTGTCAATTGTGAGCATTATTAGGAGGGGCGTCCAGCAAGAGAGGTATATACGACATGGCTAGCGTCCGCGAACTGACTCATTACTACGGGGGAGAATGGCACGGTGGCAAATCCGCGGAGTATCGCGATGTAGTGAACCCTGCGACAGGAGAATCCCTGGCGCGTGCGCCGATAGCCACGAAGGAAGACGTGAACGCGGCCGTCGCGGCTGCTGCTGCCGCTTATCCGGCTTGGCGCCGCACCCCTCCAGAAGACCGGATCCAATATTTGTTCAAGCTGAAGCAGCTGCTGGAAGAGCACGTGGAGGACTTGGCGCAAATCTGCACCCAGGAAAACGGGAAGACGCTGGGCGAATCGCGCGCGGAATTGCGACGCGCGATCGAAAACGTGGAGGTGGCCTGCGGGATTCCGACGTTGATGCAGGGATACAACCTGGAAGACGTGGCGTCTGGCATTGACGAGATGATGATCCGGCAGCCCCTGGGAGTGACGGCGGCGATCACGCCATTCAATTTTCCGGCAATGATTCCCTTCTGGTTTCTGCCTTACGCAATCGCCTGTGGAAATACCTTCATTCTGAAGGCGTCGGAAAAAGTTCCCCTGACGATGCAGCGCGCGTTCGAGCTGATGGAGGCGTTGAAATTGCCCCCGGGAGTGCTGAATCTGATTCACGGCGACAAAGCGGCAGTGGACGCGCTGCTCGAGCATCCGGAAGTGCGGGCGATCAGCTTCGTGGGATCGTCGCCGGTGGCGAAATACATGTACGCGCAGGCCGCAAAATTCGGAAAAAGAGTACAGTGCCAGGGCGGCGCGAAAAATCACGTGCTGATTTTGCCTGACGCGGATCTCGAAACGACGACGCGCATTGTGAGCGACAGCGCGTTTGGTTGCGCGGGACAGCGTTGCCTGGCCGTGTCCGTGGCAGTGACGGTGGGCGATGCGCGCCATGAATTCACGCAGCAAATCGCCAAGGTTGCCGATGCGATTCGCGTGGGCAATGGTCTGGATAAAGACGTACAGATGGGGCCAGTGATTACCGCGGAAAGCAAAAAACGAATCGAAGGATTAATCGCCGCCGGAGTGAAAGATGGCGCAAAGGTATTGCTCGATGGCCGCTCCGGTAACGGCTCGCCGTCGGCGCCGGGCGGAAATTTTCTGAAACCGACACTGCTGGACGGTGTGCCTGCCGCAAGCGCGCTTTCGACCACGGAAATCTTCGGGCCGGTGCTGAGCCTGGTGCACGCCAACACGCTGGAAGAAGGGATCGAAACGCTTTCGCGCAGTCCCTTCGGAAACATGGCTTCGATTTTTACCAGCAGCGGTGCCGCGGCTAGAAAATTCCGTTACGAAGTGCCGGCGGGTAACATCGGGATTAACATCGGAGTGGCCGCGCCCATGGCTTATTTTCCGTTCAGCGGATGGCGCGACAGTTTTCTGGGAGTGTTGCACGGGCAAGGGCGCGATGCCGTGGAATTTTACACGGATAAGAAAGTAGTGGTCGAGCGCTGGCCCAAGGAATGGTCGCGAAAGTTTTGAATTTGCGGAACAAATACGGAGATCCGGCTAGATAATGGGAAACGGGATCTTTTCGGCGGCCAACACCGAGCTGGCCTGCACAGTCACAGTTTGTTTGGCGATGGTTTCCCAGGTCTCGCCTGGGACGCGCAGAAACGCCGCGGCGACCAGCGGATCAAACAGCGTCCCTGAACCGCGCTCGATCACGTCCCGCGCGGCTTGCAGTGGAAGCGCGGCGCGATACGGCCGATCGGAAGTCATCGCATCGAGCGTGTCCGCGACGGCAAATATTCTGGCGCCGAACGGAATCTCGTCACCTTTCATTTTCTGCGGATAACCCGAACCGTCGAAGCGCTCGTGGTGCGTAAGCACAATTTCCGCGGCTCCAGCCAAAAATGAAATACTCTTCACCAGATCGTAGCCGATGCGGGCATGACGCCGCATGATCTCCCATTCCGAGTCCGTGAGCGGACCGGGCTTGAGCAGCACGCGGTCGGGAGTGGCCAGCTTGCCGATGTCGTGTAGCCACGCGCCCATGGCGATGCTTCTAATTTCTTGCTCCAGTCCGCCGATGGATTTTGCGAGCTCCATGGAGTAAAGAAAAACGCGGCGCGAGTGTCCGGCGGTGGGGCTATCACGCAAGTCAATGGCCGCGCCGAGAGCTTCCAGCGTGTCTTCGTAACTGCGCTCGGTCTGCTGCAGCGCGGTGCGCAATTGCTGCGTGCGTTCGGAAACCATTTCCTCGAGATGCAGGCGATATTCCTGCACTTCGCGCTCGAGTTTTTTCTTCTGCAGGGCGCGATAGAGGCTGCCGAGCGCTACATCCGCATCAAACGGCTTTAGCAAATAGTCGTCGGCTCCCAATTGCATGGCGCGCACGCCGACCCGAGTTTCGTCCTCGCCTGTGACCATCAAAAAAGCCAGATGCGGATAGCGCTCGCGAACTTCGACCAGCAGATCCATACCCGAAATTCCCGGCATGCGCAGATCGGAGATCACCACATCGGTCGGCTGGTTTTCAAGTAGACGAAGCGCCTCTTCGCCACTGGCCGCCGTGCGGCATACGAAAGCCGACTGGGTCAGCATTACGGACAAGATAGTGCGGAGCGCCAGGTCGTCGTCCACGATCAATACACGAACGCCAGGCGCGGACGTCAACGCGTTGGGAGGCGCTTTGCCGGTTTTTTCGGGAGCCGCGATTTGGTGAGTGACGGTCACGATGCGTGTCCAATAAGTGTCGATCGCTCAGTCAGATGTTTCGCAGCGGCGCCGGAAACCGCACTGCGCTGGCCGCTTGGACACCGCCGCGGTGGGGCGCCGATCGCGCTACTTCAGAATCCACTCTCCCGTCTTCTCGATGAAACGGAAACCATAGCGCGAAATGTTTCCGGCGCGTTCCTCGGAACGAACCACACGCGCCTTGCCGACCGGCTTATCCGATCCCTTGACGACGTAAACCTCAACGAGTGAGTCCTTCACCAGAGTCGCGGTGCAAGCGCATAGGAAACCGCTGACGCTAACGTTTTCGGTGAAGGTATTTTCGGTAAATTCTTTTCCGTGGATGTCGGTCCCGCAAAGCTTCAGCTCCACTCGAATCTGCACGCGAACCTCGGTGCGCGGAACCTGCGTCTGTCTTTTTACTTTTGCAAGCGAGCCTCGTAGAGCGTCAAAATCAACGGGCTTCTCGAAATAGCCGGCCGTGCCCATATCCTTGCAAGACTGCTTGATTTCAGCGGCCGTCTCGCCGCTAACGATAAATATGGGAACGGGCTGAGCCTTGTTGATGGCGCCGAGCGCGCGGCACAGTCCGAGGCCTGAATGTTTGGGCATGCGCAAGTCCATCAGGATCGCGTCAGGCTTATGCTCCATGGCCAGAGCGAGAGCTCGCGCCGGATCATCAGTGTCAACAATTTCGTAATCATCCGATAAATTCAGACGGAAGAGGCGGCGCATAGCCTCATCGTCATCTACAATCAAAAGTCGTCTCATCGCTGAAGCTGCCTCCTGTTGCGCAATCCGTTTTTAGGTCTTTGCGAGAATCAGCGGCTCTGCAGGGACCGGCGGGACGACGGTTTCTGCATCCAGCACCTCGCGCACTTTGCGGATCAGGTTCTCTTCGCTGAAAGGTTTGTGCAGCAAATGGGTACCGGATTCCAGGACTCCGTGATCCATGATCGCGTCGTCCGTATAGCCGGACATGTACAGAATCTTCAGGCCGGGCTGGAGAAGCTCCAGGCGTCCGGCGAGCGCGCGGCCGTTCAGGCCGGGCATGATGACGTCGGTGAGCAGCAGATCGATACGCTCGGGCTTTTGCTCCACCAATTGCAGGGCTGCGGCGCCGTTGGCGGCGACCAGAACGTGGTAGCCGTGCTGTTCGAGCAGCATGTGCGTCAGCTTGCGCAGCGCGTCGGCGTCTTCGACTAGCAATATAGTTTCAGCTCCGCGAAACGCTTCCACGATGGGCGCGACCGGCTCGGGCACGATGACGAGTTCCTCAATGCGCGGCAAATAAATTTCGAACGCCGCTCCTTTGCCGAGCACGCTTTCCACCCAAACGTATCCGCCGCTTTGTTTCACCACTCCGTACACGGTAGCCAGGCCCAGACCGGTGCCTTTGCCGCGTTCCTTGGTGGTGAAAAAAGGTTCGAAAATATGCGCGAGGGTTTCAGAGTCGATGCCGGTGCCGGTATCTGCGACGGAAAGCATCACGAAATCGCCGGCTTTCGATCCGGGATGGGAGCGAGTCCACGCTTCATCGAGCACGACGTTGGTTGTGGTGATTATCACCTTCCCGCCGTCGGGCATCGCGTCGCGCGCGTTGACGGCCAGGTTCATCACCACCTGCTCGAGCTGCCCATGATCGGCCTTCACGCGGCCAATCGCAGGGTCGAGCGCGATGACGATCTCGATATCTTCGCCGATGAGGCGCGGTAACATTTTTTCCATTTCCGAAATTAAGGTGTTGATATTCAGCACCGCAGGGGCGAGCACCTGCTGGCGGCTAAAGGCTAGCAGCTGGCGTGTGAGCGAGGCAGCGCGCTGGCCGGCCTTCTCGATTTCTTCGGCGTGCTCCAGGAATGGGGTTCCCGGCGGCAGAGTTCGCTTCAGCACTTGGCTGTAGCCGATAATGACGCCCAACAAATTGTTGAAGTCGTGCGCGATGCCTCCGGACAACCGGCCGACAGCCTCCATTTTTTGCGCCATGCGCAACTGGCGCTCGAGCAGCCATTTCTCGGTGACGTCTTCCGCGAAAACTTCAAAATATGCGGCGCCATCGATTGCGGACTTTACGAACCAGCCGGTGCAACGCGCTTTGATGGGCTTGCCATCCTTGCGTTTCCAATCCACTTGAACATCGGTGAAATCTTTTTGGTTGGTGAACAGGTCATTCACCCGCTGGTGTTCGAGCGGGTCAACGTACACGTCCGTGGTGAGGTTCAACTGCAGCAATTCCGTCTGCGATTCGCAGCCCAACATTTTCTGCAGTGCGGGATTGACGAGCAGCAATTTGCCGGAAGCCTGCGCGCGATAAATGCCGTATGGCGCGTTTTCAATCACGGAGCGAAAACTGACTTCGGACAAGCGCAGGGCTTCCGAAGCTTGCCTTCGCGCCGTGATGTCGCGATTGACGATGACGAGCTTTTCCGGAACGCCGCTGGCGTCGCCAATAACGCTGGAGGTGGACTCCAGCACCAGCCACGTGCCGTTCTTGCAACGAATGCGATATTCCAGGTTCTTGCCGATGCCCGTGCGACGCGCTTCCGCCGCCGCGGCTTTCACGCGCTCGCGGTCGTCCGGATGAGTCTGATCCATGGACGATGAATTCTTCAGCTCTTCGGCGGAGTAGCCCAGTATTTTCTGGTACGCATCGCTGTTGAAAATGCGCCGGCCGTCCATGTCCACGACGGCGATCATGTCCGCGGCGTTTTCGCTGATCAGGCGGAAAAGTTCTTCGCGCTCCGCCAGGCGATTGCGCATGCGGTGAATCTGCAATTGCTGAAAGATGGTGTAAATGTCGAAGATCAAAACTAAGGCAACCAAGCCCTGCACCACTGGCGGAAGCAAGTGAAGCGAGAACTTATTTTCCTGCAGACCGAGGCCGGGAAGGATGAATGCCATCAGTCCGGCCAGTAGAACCAGGCTGACTAAAATTGCGACAATCCATAACTGCCATTCTCTGCGCTCGATGCGGCGCAGGTGCGTCTTCACGGTATCAATCGGCTTGCTGCGTTTGGATTGGCGTTTTTGTGGTTTGGTCAGTTCCACAGTGTGCTCCTGTCAGCAATAGCGCTGGGCGCGAGTATCCAAAAATCGCTCGCGTGCCGCGCGCACGGATGATCTCCCGCACGAAATTGGGCTCCAGTGTCCACTGCACGACGTCGGCCACGCTGCGTGGCTTCGCGCTTTCGAGTTAAGTGCTTGAAGCGAGAGGCGGATGCGGCCTCGGCTTGCGGCGAAAAGGACGACAGCGGCAATTCATGTCGGGTGTGGTTGGTTCCAGTGCGAACCGTACGTTCCAAAGCGGCACAGGCCAAGTCAATCTTGTCTGGGCGACACGATGGCGCGGAAACGACCGAACTGCAAAGGGTTGGGGAGCGGAGAATCATCGTGACGGAAACCCTGGCAATGCTGAATCGGTTTGCGTTGTCACGATTCTGTAACATGCGCGCACACAGCGCCTTCTCGGGGCTTCGCAGTCTTCGTGAAATCGTAGTAGGCTCTTGCGTGCGCAAATGAATAATCAGGAAACACAAAAGCTGCGGAACCTGCTAGCGCAAAGGCAGTGGGGTCCGGCGAACGAGCTGCTGCGAAAAGCTGATCCCACGTCGGCTGCGGATTTTTTTCTCAGTGCGCAGTACGACGAACAGCGCGCGCTGTTTCACGCGATGCCGGTGGAACTGGCAGCGTCGCTGATCGTGCACCTGCCGTATTACCACGCCTACGTGCTGCTCCATTCGCTGCCGCCGCCGGAGATGCGCGCGGTAGTCGAAGCAATGACACCGGCAGAACGGAATCATTTTCTAGACGCGCTGCCGGAAGAAGCCTGGCAGTGCCTGATGGACGAGCTTGCCGAAGCAGGCACCGGTGCGGCGTACTGTGCGGTCCCCGGCGCCGAACCCGGCGAAGTGACCACGGAGTTTGTGGCGCCGGCCGTGGACACCCGGCCCATCATCCAGGCGCGGCAAATCGAAAAAAGTTACCAGCAGCCGGACGGGCGGCAGATTCAGGTGATTGCTCCGGTGGATTTTTCCGTTGAGCCGAATACCATCATCGCACTGCTGGGTCCTTCCGGTTCTGGAAAATCCACGCTGCTGCGAATTCTTTCCGGGCTTGCGGCTCCTTCGGCGGGAGAAGTCTTGTGGCACGGCCAGCCTATGAGCGGGTGCCGGCCGAACGTGGCGATCGTGTTCCAGAGTTTTGCGCTCTTTCCGTGGCTCACGGTGCTGGAAAACGTGGAAGCTCCCCTGCTCGCGCGTGGCATCACGCATTTCGAACGACACCGCAAGGCTCTGCGGGCGCTGGCTTCCGTCGGATTGCACGGCTTTGAATCCGCGTATCCCAAGGAATTATCGGGCGGCATGAAACAGCGCGTCGGTTTTGCGCGCGCACTGGCTGTGGAGCCGGAGATTTTGTTCATGGACGAGCCATTCTCCGCGCTGGACGTGCTGACCGCGGAAAACCTGCGCGGCGAGTTGCTGGAGCTGTGGCTGGCGAAGAAAGTGCCCACGCGAAGTATTTTTATCGTCACGCACAATATTGAAGAAGCGGTGCTGCTGGCGGACCGCATCATCGTGCTGGGGCGCAATCCGGCGAAAATACGCGCAGATTTTCGCGTGCCGCTGCAGCACCCGCGCGACCGCAAGTCCGCGGCATTCGTTCTCTATGTGGACTACATCTACAAAGTAATGACGCAGCCGCAGCTGGAGCTGGCGCCGCCATCGAAAACCGAACACAAAGAAAAGGCCGCGGCGCAGATGCTGCCTCATTCGCGGCCGGGCGGCATCGGAGGATTGCTGGAGTTGCTGGACGATCGCGGCGGCGAGGAAGACATGTACCACATCTCCGAGGAACTGCTGCTGGAGGTGGACGACCTGCTGCCAATTCTGGACTCGGCGACATTGCTGGCATTCGCCACGGTGCATGAAGGCGATGTGCGCATCACGGAGAACGGGCGCGCATTCGCGCAAGCGGACATACCGACGCGAAAAGTATTGTTTCGCGAAGCGGTGCTGGCGCACGTTTCGCTGCTGCAACAGATTCAGTCCACGCTGCAGAAGAAATCGAATCACACCATGCCGGTAGAGTTTTTCCGCGACTTGCTCGACGAGCGCTTCGCCCAGGTGGAAGTCGAACAACAGATTGAAACGGCGCTGAACTGGGGCCGTTACGCCGAGCTCTTCACCTACGACGCCGAAGACGACACCGTGCATCTGCATTCTCCGGAGCATCACGGCGAAAATTCCCCGGAAAGCGCTTCCCTGCACTGATGGCCAGCGAAACGCAGAAGGCTTCCGCCCGCACGATGACTTGGGGAATGGTTCCGTCCACCGTGCCCTCCGTCTTCCGTGATCTTCCGATTCTGCTGGCGGCACTGGCGTTTTTCTACGCAGTGCTCTCCATGACGCATTACTGGCTGAGCCCGGTCGGCGCGCCCATGGAAATTCATCTGGAGCCGAGCGCGCTGCCGCGATACGCGATGTTTTCGGTGCTGCGCATCGCGGCCGCGTACATAGTGAGCCTGGCATTCACCCTGGTATATGGATACGTCGCGGCCTACAACACGCGCGCGGAAAAATTCATGGTGCCGCTGCTGGATACGCTGCAGTCCATTCCAGTGCTCAGTTTTCTTCCCGGAGTGATGGTGGCGATGGTGGCGCTGTTTCCCACGCGGCAGCTGGGCGTAGAGCTGGGATCGATCTTGCTGATTTTCACCGGGCAAGTCTGGAACATGACGTTCAGTTTTTATTCGTCGCTGAAGAGCATTCCGCGCGAGATGCGCGAAGTGGCGGAAATTTACCGCTGGAGCTGGTGGCAACGATTCACGCAGATGGAATTGCCGTATTCGATCATCGGGCTGGTGTGGAATTCGATGATGTCGGTGGCGGGCGGCTGGTTTTTTCTGATGGCCTGTGAAATGTTCACGCTGGGCGATCGCGATTTGCGATTGCCGGGCTTGGGCTCCTATCTGCAGACCGCCGCGAATGCCGGAAACACGCGCGCGATCTGGTGGGGCATGGGCGTGATGATCGGAATCATCGTCGTGATTGACCAGCTGGTGTGGCGGCCGGTGATCGCCTGGGCGGAAAAATTCAAATTCGAGCAAGTAGAATCCACGGATGCGCCGCATTCTGCGGTGCTGGATCTGCTGCGCAGCTCGAGGGTTCTGCCATTCTTTTCGCGATTGACGGTGACGCCTGCACGTGAATTCCTGAGCTTGCATTTTGCGCGGAGCCACGGGACAGAAGTCGCGCGAACCGCGGCCCGCGGCGTATTCCAGTGGTTCACCCGGCTGATGCTGGCCGCACTACTCGTGGGAATCGCGTACGCATCCGTGAAAATGGTGATGCTACTGACGCACCTGACGCGCGAGGAACTGCGCAGCATATTTCTGGGCGCGGGTGCGACGTTCCTGCGCGTCGTGTTTACCTTGTTCCTAGCGGCGTTATGGACCATTCCGGTGGGAATCCTGATCGGCCTGAAGCCCAAGCTTTCAGCAATCGCGCAACCGATTGCGCAAGTAGCAGCCTCCGTGCCGGCGACAGCGCTTTTTCCGATTATTTTGCTCGTGCTGATACGCGCGGGAGGCGGATTGGGCATTGGCTCGATCATGTTGCTGCTGCTCGGGACGCAATGGTACATCCTGTTCAACGTGATCGCCGGCGCCATCGCTATTCCCACTGATCTAAAGGAAGTCTGCTCCGTCTTTCGCTTTGGCCGGACGGAGCGCTGGCGGGAACTTCTATTGCCGGGAATTTTTCCGTTTTTGATCACAGGATTTGTGACTGCTTCCGGCGGCGCCTGGAACGCCAGCATCGTAGCGGAATATTTCAAATTTCGCGGGCACACATATTTGACCACAGGGCTGGGAGCGGTGATCAGCAACGCCACCGACACTGGAAATACTCGCGTGCTGCTGGCGGCTACGATTTTGATGGCGGCAATGGTGGTGACGATCAATCGGCTGGTGTGGCGGCGGCTGTATCACCTGGCATCCACGCGGTTCCGGCTGGAAAACTGAACGCACTGACGTGTCGCAGGACCACAGAGATTCAGATCGCGAGGCGAATTAGCGTTTCACAGCCCACAGCAAACCAATTCCACCGAGAATAAACTCGCGAGCATCCACGCGGTGGTACCCCGTGCGCTGCAGCAACGAGGTGTATTCTTTAACCGAGACGAAGCTGCGGATCGAATCCGGAATATAAGTGTAAGTGCGCAGTTTGCCGTGCAACAACATGCCCCAAAACGCGCCCTGTACATACAAAAACCCCAAGTACAGCTGACGGAACACGCGGTTCGTCGGCAGAAAAAAGTCGAGGCTGACCATCACACCGCCCGGTCGCGTAATGCGTTCGATTTCGCGTACCGCGACCGCAAGATTCGGAAAATTTCGCAAGCCGTAACCGATAAATACGCAGTCAAAGGACGCTGAGGCAAATGGCAACGCAGTCGCGTCCGCGCAAACCGCTTCCTGCAGACCATTTCGCTTCCCGACGCGCAACATTCCTTCGGAAAGGTCCACGGCGACGGAACGCGCCGCCGGCAATCGCTCGCGCACCAGCCGCGAAAAATCGCCGGTGCCCGACGCGAGATCAAGGACCAGCGCGTTTTCCGGCAGCGACGCGCGCAACACGCCGAGGCGTTTCCAGCGGCCGTCCATGCCATACGAAATGACGCGCGTGATGAAATCGTACTTGGGCGCGATCTTGTCAAACATTTCGCGCATTAAGCACGTGTCCTGGCGTTCGGCGGGGATCGTCATGGGTCTGCGAATTCTACACGGTTTGCGACCGGTCAAGCGGCGCTAATTTCAACTCGTGGCGGGCACAAAATTCATCGCGCGCTGGAGCAGCGCGGCCAAATCTTTTTGCGCGACGGCCGCAGCTTTTGCGCCCATCTTGCCTTCCACCTGGCGACGAGCGGTCTGCACCGTGGCCAACTCGGAGCCGGACGCGCCACTCAGCAGATTTTCCGCGTGCAGGAAAGCAGCATAAGCCAATTCGTCCGGCGCATCGTGGCCGCGCAGAAATTGTCCGTAGTTGAACCAATCCAGCGCTGCGGCTTGCGTGTCGCCGGTCTGGGCGTCCAGCGCGAGACCACGCTGCAAAGATTGCGCGCCCGCTGCGGCATCGCCAATCCTGGCCTGCAAATCCGCGCGATGCACGAGCGCCAGGCTTTCCAGTTTCGCGTCACCGGCCTGTTGCGCCTGCGCGATCGCGGTGCCGTAGCGCGCAAGCGCGGCGGCAGACTGATTGATGCGCGATTCATCATCCGCCAATTGAATCGTGGCTGCGAGTATTTGCTGCCGGCTGAAAGTGAAAGCGTCTGTCACAGCCTGTGGATTCGCCGCGGCGTATTGCAGAAACAAATTCCAGTGGCGCGCCGCGGCGACCGGTTCACCGCGCTGGTCGTAAGCTTCCGCCAAATATAGGTGCGCGTTCGGTTGATTGGGATTCACATCCACCGATTTTTCCCAGGAATCCATCGCCTCCTCGGGATGTCCCAGGCGCGCGGCAAGCAAGCCGTAGTTGGTCAACGCGTCGGAATCGCGCGGGAAGTGTTCCAGCAATCTTTGATAGTGCGTGTAGGCTTCAGCGTAACGGCCGTCGGCGATCAGCGCGCGCGCAGCGGCTTGCTGCAGCGTGATGCTGCTGGGGTTGAGGGCGACGGCGCGAGTGAGCGCCGCCACAGCCTGGTCGCTCTGCCCCTGCTGTGTTTCGGCGCGGGCGATGCGCTCTTCGACGAAGCTGTCATAGGGATTAATTTGTGCGGCGCGCAGCAGCGCTGGAAGATTTCCTTCAGCGGTGCGCAACGCGAAATGGAATTGGTCGAAGCCGCCCCAGAGGAACAGCAGCACGGCGAGCGAAACCCGGAACGCGGGAGCAGAGAGAACGTGAACGACGCGCGCGCGAGCAGAGGTCGAAGGGCGCCCCGATACGTCAGCTGCCGGAGCTGACGCTTTGCCGCTCTGATCAACGAGCAAAGCTGCAACCCGCTTGTCGCGGAGCTTCCACAATTTCGCATCCAGAATGAAATGATGAATATTCACGAGCGAAACGAAAATCAGGAAACTCGTGGTGAAATCGTAATGGAACAGATAGCTCACAAGCCATGGCCCGGGAATGAACAGCGCAATGCCTCCGGCGACGAGCGTGGCAAAATATGCGGCGATGTGCCAATTTTTCTCGCCGGCGGCGCGCGCTTCGCGTCGCTGGTAATAACTGGTGATCCAGATGTACTGCGCGGAATGGAGGACGGCGAGAATTCCGCTGCTGTAGCGCGTCTGCGGCACCTGCGAAGCAGAATTCAATTCGAGCAGCGTGGGCAGCACGAACCAGAGGAATTGAGTGAACGCCAGGGTGAGCGGCGCAACCAGGGCGCGCGCGCCCATAGTGCGAATCAAGCGCCGAAATCCCAGGAATGTGAAAATCGCAAATGCCACACCGAAGGCCACGCGCAGAGGGAACGTGATTTTTGCGGGCAAGCCGGGGGAAAGAATCAGTGGATCGGTCGAGCCGCCGGTTTCAAAACTCGCCAGCAGCATGAGGTACGACGCCACAAACGCGCCACGCAGCCAGCGCCTTTCGCCCGCGGTAATTTCCGCGCCGCTGCGCCGCGCGAACATCATCAACAGGCCATAGTTCTGCCCCGAGTAATGCCAGGGACTCCAGCAGATATAAAGCGTGAAGAGCCACGGAAAAAATCGCGGCGAGGCGTGCATCACGATGCCGGTGAGCACCAGCAGCAGCGTCACATGCAGCGTGACGAATTTATATTTTTCGAAATCCGCGCGCGTGTGATAAGCGCGATAAATCGTGGCCATGAAATGCGGGTAATTGAATACGATGGCCAGCAGATAAAATGTCATGGCCCAGGCGTGCGTGTGCGCCGGGGTCATCAGCAACGCCACCGCCAGCAGCGGAGCTGACCACGCGCCGCAGCCGATCAGCAGATCGAGCCAGGGACCGTAGATCCATGAGCCTGATGATCCAGGGAGCGGCGCGGGAGGCGCGGAGGGTGCGGCGGCGATCGGTTCGACTGTGACGCTCAAGCTGGAAACCTCGAGATTCTGTTCACTGCTCTTTGCACGTGCGCCGCGCGCGCTGCACTCAAGTTCAATCCAAGCAGGACGGCGTGCAAGTTTTCGCCATGCGGTGTAAGCGCACAGTTTACTGCCATTGCGCGGGCGTCTCGCGGCGGCGTCATATCGCTATGTTGAAAGCGTAACTTCCCAGAGATAGGACGGTGCGCTAATGACGGCACCCGCAGGATGCGAGACGCGGAGAATCCTGTTATGCGCGGGCGGAGAAATGTGGCTTAATAAATGCGATGATTTTCATGGAGCGGGACGTGAGATTAGAATGCTTGCACGGAGTAATTTCTTTGGTCACCGTGCGACATTAGCAAGGGCCCGGGAATCATATCGTACGAGAGGAGTTCGAATATGCAATTGGGAATGATTGGGTTGGGACGGATGGGAGCGAACATGGTCCGGCGGTTGATGAAGGCCGGGCATGAGTGTGTGGTGTTTGATATGACGCCTGCGAGCGTGCAGGCGCTGGCGAAAGAAGGCGCGACGGGCGGCAGTTCGTTGGATGATTTCATCGGCAAACTGAAACAGCCGCGCGCGATCTGGCTGATGGTGCCTGCGGCGGTGGTTGATGACACGCTCGCGAAACTCCTGCCGAAGCTACAGAAGGACGACATTATTATTGATGGCGGGAATTCCTATTATATTGACGACATCCGCCGCGCCAAGGAACTCGCGCCGAAAGGAATTCATTATGTGGACGTCGGCACCAGCGGCGGCGTGTGGGGCCTGGAGCGCGGATACTGCATGATGATCGGCGGGGAGCAGGCGACGGTGCAGCGGCTCGATCCGATTTTCAAATCGCTGGCTCCCGGACGCGGCGATATCGCGCGCACGCCGGGCCGTGAAAAAGTTCCCGGCACAGCGGAAGAGGGCTACCTGCATTGCGGGCCTTCCGGCGCCGGCCATTTCGTGAAGATGGTGCACAATGGAATCGAATATGGCGTGATGGCCGCTTACGCCGAGGGTCTGAACATTCTGCACCACGCCAACGTCGGGAAAGTAAAGCAGACGGAAGATGCGGAGACCACGCCGCTGCGTTCTCCGGAACATTACATGTACGATATTAATCTGCCGGATGTGACGGAAGTCTGGCGACGCGGCAGTGTAATCGCATCCTGGTTGCTGGACCTGACGGCGATTGCGCTGCTCAAGTCTCCCGCACTAGACGATTTTTCCGGCCGCGTGTCGGATTCCGGCGAAGGCCGCTGGACAATTCAGGCAGCAATCGAAGAAGGCACGCCGGCCCCGGTGCTTACTAGCGCTCTGTTCGAGCGGTTTACTTCGCGCGGCGAATCGGACTTCGCAAACAAGCTGCTTTCCGCCATGCGCTTCGAATTCGGCGGCCACCACGAGAAGAAATCATAAGGATGACAGATGGCTGACACCACGACCGCGAATCTGGAAGTGAAGAGCACCATAGCCGGGCCAAAAGTGCCTTCCGACGCGCTGGTATTTTTCGGCGCGACGGGCGATCTGGCGCACAAACAAATCTTTCCGGCGCTGCAGGCCATGATCAAGCGCGGAAACCTGAATGTGCCAGTGATCGGCGTAGCCAAGGCGGGCTGGAACATTGAGCAGCTTCGCGAGCGTGCGCGCGACGGCATCGCCACATTCGGCGGCGGCGTGGACGAAGCGGCATTCGCCAGGCTGGTGCAGCTGCTGAAATATATTGATGGCGACTATCAGGACCCGAAAACTTTCGAGCAGTTGCACGCAGCGCTCAATGGCGCCCAGCACCCCACGCACTATTTGGCCATTCCACCTAGCCTGTTCGCCACCGTGGTGGAGGCGTTAGGCAAATCGGGCTGCGCTACGAATGCGCGCGTGATTATCGAAAAACCGTTCGGGCACGACCTGGCATCGGCACAGCACCTAAACGCGATTCTGCAATCCGTGTTCCCAGAATCCGGAATTTTCCGCATTGACCACTATCTCGGCAAGGAAGCGGTGGAAAATTTGCTGTTGTTCCGCTTCGCCAATGCTTTTCTGGAGCCGATCTGGAATCGCAATTACATTCACAGCGTGGAAATCACCATGGCGGAATCTTTCGGCGTGCAAGGGCGTGGAAAGTTTTACGACGAGACCGGCGCCATTCGCGACGTGATTCAGAATCACCTGCTACAGGTGGTAGGTTTTCTGGCGATGGAGCCACCCACCAGCATGTATCCGGAATCCTTGCGCGACGAACAAGTGAAAATTTTCCGCATGATACCGCCGATCAATCCCACTAACTTGGTGCGCGGCCAATTCACGGGCTATCACCAGGAGCCCGGAGTCGCGCCAAATTCGGACGTGGAAACGTACGCGGCCGTTTGCCTCGAAGTGGATTCCTGGCGCTGGGCCGGCGTGCCATTCCTGATTCGCGCGGGAAAATGCCTCGCGGTTACGGCCACCGAAGTGTTCGTGAAGTTGCGCCAGCCGCCGCTGACCAAGCTGCCACCGGGATCCAATTATTTTCGCTTCCGCCTGGGACCCGATTTGTCATTGAGCTTGGGTGCGCGCGTGAAACGTCCGGGCCCCAGGCTGCAGACGATGGAGACCGAACTTTCGGCAGTCTCGTCCGACGAAACGGGCGAGATGGCAGCGTACGAGCGGCTGCTTACTGACGCGATGAAGGGTGATTCGCTGCTATTCGTGCGGCAGGATGCGGTGGAAGCGGCGTGGGCGATTGTCGAGCCGATTCTGGGCGACATCGTTCCGATCCAGCCGTATCAGCCTGGAACTTGGGGACCCGTCGAGGCAAATCACCTGGCGGCTGCTAGCGGTGGCTGGCATGATCCGGCGGGTAAGGCAACCGGCGGCTAAGCGCGCGCCAGCGAATTTCTGCCGGAAATGTTTCCGCGCGCCGGATGCCGGATGCACGACGCAAGATCACGCAGGATTCTTTGCGGCGTGCGATTTTCCCCAGGCGAACGCGAACACTCCTACCGCGAGCAATAGCGCCGTAAGTCCTACAATTTTCACGATGGCGAATACTTTGTGCGGCTCGTCATCTGCGGGAATCACCGAGAACGCGATAGTGACGAGCGTGGTGGTAAATCCCAGCACGCCGACTGCAAGAGCCGCGGGCCGTCCGCCGGGAATGTGCATCACCTCAGGGCCGGGCGGCTCGCGCTGCAAACGAATCAGCGACGCAAATACAAAAAGATACGGAATGAAGTAAGTGATGATGCCCATGCTGACCAGAACTTCGTAAGCGCCGTACACGCTTGTGCCGGCTTGGCCCAGCACAATAAAAATCACGCCGCAAGCTGCTTGCACCAGCAGCGCCACGAAAGGCGTGCCCCATTTCGGATGCACCTGCGCGAACGCGGACGGCAAATAGCGATCGAGTCCGGCGACAAACGGAAGCCGGGCCGAAACTGCCAGCCACGCGCCGAGTGCGCCCAGATTGCTGACGGTGATCAGCAGCGCGGCGAGGGGCACGATACCAGAGAAGCCAACGCGCTCCGAAGATTGCGAAATTGCCTGCATGATGCCCTGCAATCCGCTCACTTGGCTGGCCGGCAGAGCGATCAGTACAGCGACCGTGCCAAGAATGTAGCCGCTGGTGACGAACGCGCCGCCAGCAAGCAATCCGCGCGGAAGATTTCGGCGCGCGTCTTTTACTTCATCTCCCAGAAACGAAGCGGATTCGGACCCACCGAGCGCAAACACAATGGTCGCCATGAAGAGCACGTCGCGGAAGTGCATGTGCGGAGTCATGCTGGCAACAGTAAATTTGGTAGCGGAGCCGAAGCGGTGCCACGCGGTAGCGGCGATAGCGAAAAGAATTGCGATGGGCAGCCACGTGCCGATCGCGCCGAGATTGTGCAACCACTTGCCGACGGAAAGACCGATCACGTTCAGAAAAGTGCCCAGCGCCAGACCCAACAATGCAAACAGCAGGAAATATGTTTTGTTGTTCGCGAGAGATCGCCAGCTGGCCGGTCCTATATATAGCGCGTTGCTCGCGGCGAAATAAAGCACGGCCGGATAATAAGGAAGATTGCTGGCCCAATAGGTCCAGCCAGTCATGAAGCCGGGAAATTCTCCGAACGCGCGCTTGGTCCAGACGTACATGCCGCCTTCCTGCGGATAGCGCGAGGAAAGCTCCATCACGGAAAGCGCCAGCGGAAGATAAAACGCGCACCAGGCGATCAGCCAGATGACGACGGCGCTGGCTCCGACGGTCGCAGCCGTCGCGATCCAGCGCAGACTGATGCCCGTGACAATATAAAACAGCACCAGATCCCTAAAGCCCATGGCACGGTGCGGGCGATTGGAGCTGGGTGTTTCACTCATGGGCGGAAAGCTCCGCATCGGATGAGCATGAGGCGGACATCATGCGCCGAGATTGCGCCAAAAAGCGAGCGTGTTCCGCTGCGTCGCAGCAAGCGCCTCCCCGCTGGAGCGGCGTACTGCGGCTTTCTACGATCCAGCTTTGGCTTTCTGGTCGTGGCCGTAGTATTCGTACGCGGACATCGGCTTCTCGCCGCCTTTTTTCCAGACGCGCTCGTCCGCCGGAAGTTTTCCCAGCGCCCGCGCCATTTCGCGGATGTGCGTCGCCACCGCGCCGCAGCACGCGCCGATATAATTCACACCAAGCTCGCGAGCCTTCACGGCATATTCCGCCATCTCGCGCCGAGTCAGTTGGTACGGCTCGAGCTGGTCCGGAAACGCCGCCAAGCTGGTGAAATCGCGATGCGTGTGCGTGGTGCGATACGCGACGGGCTGGCAACCGACGTAACCCGGCACAGCTTTTCGCATTTCAGCCATCAGCGGCAGCGTGTGCTCGGGACTGCGCAGGCAATTGATGCCGACAATGTCCGCGCCGGCGTCGGCGAGCGCGCGCGCCACGTCCGCGGCGGACTTGTCATCGGTGGTGATGTCTTCATTTTCGAAGCAGACCGTGACCATTACGGGCAATTTAGTTTTTTTCGCTTGCTCGACCGCGAGCAACGCTTCACCGAGGAACGAAAATGTTTCGCCAATGATGAAGTCCACGCCTTCGGCGACTTGCACATCGAGCTGCTCATCGAAAGTTTTGCGCACGCGGTCGGCCGCGGCCTTGTCATTGGGCTCATACATCCATGTGAGGCTCAAATTTCCGGCGACGAGGCAGCGATCGCCGGCGGCCTGCTTGGCGATGCGCACGGCCGCGCGATTCAGTTCCTCCACGCGCTCGCCCATGCCGACGGTCGCGAGTTTGTCGCGGCTGGCGTAGAACGTGAGCGCTTGCAGCACTTCAGCTCCAGCGTCGCGAAATTCGCGATGCAACTCGAGCAACGATTCGGGATTGTTCAGCGCGACTTCGGGGGTGAATGGCCCCGCGCGAACCCGGCCGCGCTTTTCCAGCTCCAAAAGATAGCCGCCATCGCCGAGGACCACACCTTCCGATAATCTTTCGAGAATGCCTTTTTTACTCGTACTGGCCATTGCCGCTCCTTGTGAGCCGCTTCGTTGCGCGGTTCCTATCAATATCCAAAATCACTCCGGAACAATCCTTCATCACGCATGCGCCGTTTTCACTTTGCCGCGCCGGCTGTCGCGCAGCACTTGATGCGCGGCGTTGTATCCCGGTGCGCCGGTGACGCCGCCGCCGGGATGCGCGCCCGCGCCGCAAAGATAAAGTCCAGCAATCGGCGTGCGGTACTGCGCCCATCCGGCGACCGGCCGCATGAAAAAAAGCTGTTCGAGCGAAAGATCGCCGTGAAAAATATTTCCTTCGGTCAGCCCGTAAGTGCGCTCCAGATCGAGCGGAGTGAGCACCTGCCGCGCGATGATGGACTGTGGCACGTTGGGCGCGTACTCCGCGATTTTCTTCACCACGCGGTCGCCGAGAAGCTCGCGCTTTTCGTCCCAAGTTCCCTGGCGCAATCTGTAGGGGACATATTGAATGAACGTAGTCATTACGTGCTTCCCCGGCGGCGCGAGCGTGGAGTCCACGTTTGAGGCGACCACGCAATCCACCCACAACTCTTCGGGAATTTCACCGAACTTGGCGATGTCATAACAGCGCTCGGCAAATTCGAGCGAAGGCACCAGTGTGAAAAGCGCGCGCTGTGACGCAGGCCAGTCACGAGGCATTCCGGTCACGCGCGGCTCTTCGCTCAAAACGAAATTCACTTTGGCGCAGGGGCCATCCATCTTGATGCCGGCAACTGCATGACGAAAATCAGCGGGAAGCTCGCGCTCCTCCACCAGCCCCAGAAAAGTGCGCTTCGGATCCGCATTCGAGAGCACGAAGCGAGCGGAAATTTCCGTGCCGTCCTCGAGAAGGACGCCGCGCGCGCGGCCATCGCGCACGTCCACTTTCGCGACGGGCGCCGAGGTAAGAATTTCCGCCCCCGCTTTTCGGCAAGCAGAAGCAAGAGCCTGGGTGACAGCGCCCATGCCGCCGATCACGTGCCCGTAAAAGCCTTGAATCTCTCCATCGCCGCCGCTCAACAAGTGGAACAGCAATCCCAGCGCGGAGCCGGCGTCGTACGGACCGCCGTGCTTGCCGTAAACATTGTTTGCCAGAAACATCGTCTTCATTTTTTCGGATTCGTAATGGCGATCGAGAAAATCGCCCAGGCTGCCGGTGAGAAACGAAACCAGCTGCGCGGCTTCTTCGCCCTGCATGCCGCGAAATCTTTTCCCCACGCGCAGCAGTTCGAACCAGCCGGCCGCACCGCGCTGGCCGGGGTCGGGCGGCGGCTCCAGGAAAAACGGCTGAAGATAACGCGCCAGTTTCTTCAGCTGATCGTCCACGCGTACGAAAGTCTCGGCGTCACGCGGCGAAAGCTTTCGGAATTCGGCGATGGCCCGCTCGCGGTCGGTCCACCACGGCACCACATGCCCATCTGGAAACGGCACCAGCAGGCCAGGATCGCACGGCACCATTCTCAATCCGTGCGCGCCGAGATCCAGATCGCGAATAATCGCGGGCCGCAACATGCTCGCGATATAAGAAGTCGTCGAAGCGCGGCAGCCCGGCGCGATTTCTTCCGTGACGCAGCAGCCGCCCACAATTTCACGACGCTCCACCACAAGCGTGGAAAATCCCGTTCGCGATAGGTACGCGGCGGCCGTCAGGCCGTTGTGGCCCGCGCCGATGACGATCGCGTCATAGGACTTGCGTTGCGGAGGCATCTGGGATTAGTATGACCGCCAGTCACAGCGGTATAACGCTAAGACTAGATAGCATAACTGGAGAAATAATCCAATGACAGTGTCCAGTCATGACCTGCGGTCACACCAACGCGTGAAAGCGCCGCGCAGTGTGCTGAATCCTGATGTACGCCCGATCACACCGGGACCGCGCCTGGAGGCAAAACGCGCGCGCATTGTGGACGCGGCATTGCGCCATTTTGCGGAGCATGGGTATCACGCGGCGCGCATCGAAGATCTTTCGGCGCAGTTGGGCGTCGCGAAAGGTTCGATCTTTCAATATTTCGGCAGCAAGGGCGGATTGTTTCTGGAAGCGTACAAAAAAGCGGTGCGCTCTTTTCCGGCGTATCTGGATTGCCCGTCGCAGATTCGCGAAAAGGGATTTTTCGAAATTTTGCGCTACTGGCTGCTGCGCACCGAACGCTTGGTGCGCGAAGACTGGATTCCCTATCGCGTCGCGCTGCTGGGAAATTACGGAGTAGATCTGGCGCTGAAGCGCGAGATCAATCGTTTTCTGCTGGCGGAAGACCCCTACGGCAGCACCGCGTTCGTGCGACTGGGAATTGCGCGCGGCGAGGTGCGTTCGGACATCGATCCGCCGCTCATCGTTTCGATTCTGGACTGGACCATGGAGCGTTTTCAGGACGCGCTGCTGACTGAAGAGCTCGATCCCGGACTTTTTCCGCATCCCGCCGATCCGGCGAAAAACCAGGCGCGCATTAACCAATTTCTGCTGGTCCTACGCGGCGCGATCGGTATTTGAATCTCGTTCGCGCGCGCTAGTTCCGCGTAAGATTGCACAATTCCTTCAGGAGAGAATTGCATGGAACCGTCGGTGAAAGAAATTCTCGCTTCCTATAACGCCGCTGCTGCTCTGCCTGACGCGCACACCATTCCCGCGCGATGGTACACCGACCCGCGCATCGCACAGCTGGAACTGCAAAACGTATTTTCGCGCACGTGGCAATCGGTGGGCCGCACGGCGCAAGTGGAAAAGCCGGGACAGTATGTGAGCACGACCGTCGCGGGCGAGCCGATCGTCGCCGTGCGCGGCAGCGATGGAATATTGCGCGCGTTCTACAACGTCTGCCGGCATCACGCCATGACGGTGATGAACGAACCATGCGGCCACGCACAGCACCTGCGCTGCCCCTATCACGGCTGGACCTACAACCTGGAAGGCGAGCTGCGCGGCATGACGGAGTTCGAAGGCGTGAACAATTTCGACCGCGCGCAGAACGGGTTGGTCCCGGTTCGCGTGGAGATCTGGGAGAATTTTATTCTCGTGAACCTGGATCCGCACGCGGCAGCGCTGCGGGAATCTCTGGGCGCGCTCATAGGGCTCGCGAAGCCGCTGAATTTCGGCAGCCTGAAATTTGTCGAGCGGCGCAGCTACATTCAACAGTGCAACTGGAAAGTGTACGTGGATAATTTTCTGGACGGCGGCTATCACGTGCCGCACATGCATAAGGGGCTCAATAGCGTCCTGGATTACACCAACTACACGATTGAAAACGTGGACCGCTGCTGCGTGCAATCCAGCCCCGTGGCCGTGGACAAGAGTTCCGAGGCCAGCGCCGCCGCAACGCGCAAAGGCGACCGCGCCTATTATTTCTGGCAATACCCGAATCTCATGTTGAATTGGTACGAGGGATATCTCGACACCAACCTGGTGATTCCGCTGGGCGTGGACCGCTGTGAAGTGATTTTTGATTTTTATTTTGGCGATACCAGCGAAGCGCAGATGCCCTACATCCGCGAAAGCATGGGCGTGAGCGAGCGCGTGCAGCAGGAAGACATCGTAATCTGCGACGGCGTGCAGCGCGGCCTCAGTTCGCGCGCGTACCAGGCTGGCCGGCTATCCGTGCGGCGCGAGGCCGGCGAGCATTTGTTTCATCGCTTGCTGGCTGCGGATTTGAACGATACGAGCGCCGCGTCGCGCGATAAGCAAAAAAGCACTCCTGAACTCCAGAAACCATCCGCATAAACAGCCTCAGTCGAAAATCACCGTTTTGTTGCCGTATAGTAGGATGCGGTTTTCAATGTGCCAGCGCACTGCGCGCGAGAGCACTACTTTTTCCAGATCGCGCCCCTTCTGAATTAGATCCTCGGTGGTATCGCGGTGCGAAATGCGGACTACGTCTTGCTCGATGATCGGTCCGTCGTCGAGAACTTCGGTGACGTAGTGGCTCGTCGCGCCAATCAACTTCACGCCGCGATCGAAGGCTTGTTGGTGCGGCTTGCCGCCCACGAACGCAGGCAGAAACGAGTGATGAATATTAATGATGTGGTGCGGCGGGTATTGGCGAATGAAGTCCGACGACAGCACTTGCATGTAGCGCGCCAGAACGATCAAGTCAATTCCATGCGGACGCAGCAGTTCGAGCTGCTGGCGCTCGGCTTGGGCTTTATTTTCCTTCGTGACCGGGATCACGTGCAACGGAACGCCGTAAAAATCGGCCCAGCGCTGCACGTCCGCGTGATTGCTGATGATCAGTAGAATTTCGCAGCCCAATTCCCCGCTGCGCTGGCGATACAGCAAATCCACCAGGCAATGATCGTAACGCGAAACGAATATCGCGATTTTCGGGCGATAACTGGACAGCGCCACGCGCCACTGCATGCCGAAACGGTCGGCGATGGGCTGAAAATGCTTCGCGAACTCGCGCATGTCTAGCGTGAAGTCCGCCAGGTCCCATTCCACGCGCATCAGAAAGAGATTGCGTTCAGCGTCCTGATGCTCGTCCGCGTGCAGCGTGTTGCCGTTGCCGCGATAAATAAAGTCGTGGATCGCGGCGTTCAGACCTTTTTGGTCGGGGCAGCTGACGAGCAAGATGGCGGTGTTCTTCACCGGGCGCTCCGGCAGATGCGGGCGCTATTGATGGTCACGCGGAATGGTTTCCTCCCAGGTTTTGTCGCGCAGCGGCTTTCCATTTTCGGTCAGATGGCGCTCGAAATGATAATAGAAATTCTGCGCGTCGCTGCGCAGATTGAGCACGACGCTCCACACCAGCGTGCGGCCGGGTAGTTCGACGGTGGTGGACCCTTCACCGTGCACCTCGCTCACTGCGGGCTTGGCGTCCGCCACGACGTAGCTCATCTGCTCGTGATCTTTTAACTTTCCCCACGGATATTCGCTGGAATCGTTCCCGCTCCAGGCGACGCGCGTGGAGCCAGCGAGCACGTCGCGCGTCACGGTCCAATCCTGCGGCGGCCATGTGTCACCTTCCGAAGTCACGCCGGCGAGAGGTGTTTCTTTCTCGGGCACGGCGAAATGCGAACGCGCGGGCGGCTCCAGCGGGACGATCGGAAGTTCCAAGCGCGAAGTGTTCGGGCCGCCGAGCCACAGAGAAGTCGTCATCGGATACGGCGTCGGCCAAATCATCGGCCACAACGCATTCGAGATCGCCAAACGGATGCGATGGCCCGCCGGAAAAACCCAGCTCGTGACATGCAGCTCGATGGGCAACTCATATTTGTGATCGGGTTCGAGATCGCCGGGATTTGCTGCGGAATCGCGTTGCGCGCCACTTTGTCCCGCGCCGGTGATAAGGGTCACCGTGCCATCGGGCGCGACGTCGGAGAGGCGCACGAACCAATCAGCCAGCGGCGCGCTCGACGATACTTGCAGCACAGCCTTGGGCCAACCGAGGATCGCAGTGTCTTGCACCAGCGGCGGAGAATCATAAACCAGGCTGTACGCGTCAATCGGCCGCTGGTCCGCAGTGAGATCGCCCCACCAGAAACCGGCTTCGCTGCCGATGGACGGAACATATTGCAACTGGTATCCGCCAACGGATAAAGCAGCCGGAGGCGCGTCGCCCAAGGAATAATCCGGCTCAAGGAAAAAAGTCTGCGTGCGTGCGTTCGCGGGCGGCCAGGTTTTTTCCGCGCGCCACTCGCCGGGAATTTCTGCGAGGTTGGGATCGGGCGGATACCAATGGCGCATGTAAACTTCGAAGCGCGGCTCGTCCATGATTCCGTTTTGCATTCCCTTCAGCCAGTAATCCCACCAGCGCACGGCCTCCACGCGCCATTCGATCGAAGGGCCGGGCTCGGCTTCGTGCGGAAAAGTGTGATTCCAGGGGCCAATCAGCGCTTTGATCGGCGCTTTCGAGTGTTCGAAGAAGCGCGGAATGCTGTCGCGATAGCCGTCGAGAAATCCGCCGATCATGAACGAAGGAACTTTGTATTCGTCGTAATGATTCGGCGCGACGGAAGCGCGGCGCCAGAATTCGCTGTCGCGCTGGTGCTGCAGGTATAGAAAAGCCCAAGGCTTGGTGTCAAATCGCGCGGCGAGAGATTTTTCGTCCGTGGGAAAATCCGGCGCGCGCGTCAGGCCAAGCTGCAGGTCCATGCCCAGCTCGTATTCATCCAGGTGCATCAGGTTGTCAATGTAATGGATATCGTCGTGAAATAATTCCTCGGTGGCGCACATGGCGATAATGGCTTTCAGCGCGGGCGGGTGCAGCCGCGCCATTTGGATAGAATTGAAGCCGCCCCAGGAAATGCCCGTCATACCGACATTGCCGTTCGACCACGGCTGCTTCGCGAGCCACGCGATTACTTCCAGGCCGTCCCGCTGCTCTTGATCCGAGTATTCACGATCCGGCGGCACGCCCTCGCTGGCGCCAGTGCCGCGAATATCCACGCGCGCAGTGACGTATCCGCGGCGCACAAAATAAGAATGTAGGTCCCAATCGCGCGCCAGCGTCCAATCGTCTTTGCGGTAAGGCAAGTATTCGAGAATCGCAGGAAATTTCTCGCCAGGATGAGCGGTTGGGAGCGGTCCGTCCGGCATATAAAGGTTAACGGCAAGGCGCACGCCGTCTTTCATCGGTATCCACGCCTGAACCGTTTTCACATTGGGGTATTGAGGCGGATAACTGGAACCTTGCTGTGCGTCGGGAGATGCACCGGACAATTCTGTCGCGATTCGATTGGGAGTCGTTTCGGTTGGTTCGACGGCTGTCACGATTACCGGATCGACGATCGTCCCGCGGCTAGCCTCCGTTGGCTCAACGAGAGGCGCCGCGTACACGGGGCCGTGTCCCGTCACTACTTTCAGCAAGAAATCGAGCCGCACGTCCGAGCCCGATTTGATTTCCACACCTGTCTTATCAACGGGACCAAACCCAGCAGACTCAACGTGAATTGCGTACGAGTCTGGGGCTAAAGTAAGCTTGTAAGAACCATCCGTACCGGTCTTTGCATCAAGCGACGTCTCACCTGCGGTGAATATCAATTTAGTGTTCGGGACCGTCGCGCCCGTTTCATCGGTAACCGTACCGTGAATGGTCGCAGTCTGGGCTGCGGCCTGCGATTGGAGCGAAGCGTACGCGACGAAAGCGGAGCTCATCAGAATCGCTGTCGTCGCGATGAACACTGCTGTGCAGACAAATCTCGGAGCCTTCTTCACGTTGCAGTTTCCTCTTCGGGTGCAAGGCTACCACACGTGACGAGCGCAGTTAGCGGCGAGGACGCGCGCTCAAGGTTTGACGACGGATTCCAGCAGCTTAGTCCAGTGCGAGAGATGTTCGAGCGATGGAGCGTGGGTGTGATCGAGCTCTAGCGGCGTGATGGAGATGGCGCCGTCGCGGATCGCAGCGAGGTCGGTGTCCGGCTCGATGTCTTCGATGCGCTGCTGTTCGTGCAGCCAGAAATACTTGCGGCCGCGCGGGTCAGTGCCGGGCTGCAGCAGGTTGCGCGTGATCTTGGAAGATTGACGCGTGAAACGCACCGAGCCGTTCCAGGCTTGCGGTATGTTCACGTTCAGCAGGATTCCGGGCGGCAGGCCTTCGGTGAGGATCAGCGGAGCCAGGATGCGCGCGAACTGTGCGGCCGGTTTGAAGTCGAACTCCTTGCCGCGATAGGCGACGGAGATTGCGATGGATGGCACGCGGTTGATGGCGCCTTCCATGGCGGCGCCCACGGTTCCGGAGTAGTAGATGTTCTCACCCATGTTGCCACCGCGGTTGATGCCGGAAATGACGAGGTCGGGCTTCTCCTTGAGGATGGCGTTGAAGGCCAGGATCACGGCGTCGGCGGGCGTGCCTTCGATGGAGTATTCGTTGGCGGCGAGCTGGTCCATGTAGATGGGCTGGCGCAACGTGAGCGACTGCGCGGCGGCGCTGCGTTCGCGGGAGGGCGCGACGACGGTGAGCGTGGCGTCGTCCTTCAGCGCGTCCACCAGCGCGCGCAGGCCGGGAGCGTGGATGCCGTCGTCGTTGGTGATCAGGATATGGGGCATGAAGGTGCGGTGCGGATGCGTGACGCCTTTCGAAAGTTTCGTCTCGGTTGAGCGGCGGAAAGGAAGATGGTCGGGACGACTGGATTTGAACCAGCGACCTCACGCACCCCAAGCGTGCGCGCTACCAGGCTGCGCTACGTCCCGACCGCTTGCACCGGATGTAGCGTATCACTCGCGTTCGAGAAGGGTCAAGACGGCGAGGAGTTCTTCGTGCAAATCGAGGAGAAATTTGCGCTGTCGCTGCGTGGGAGCCTCGCGGCGAGATGCCGGTGGCTGAGCGAACGCGGCGGAGCGTTCGGCGGCACCATTTCCTGCAGCAGCGGCGCTGCTGCCATCTGAGCCGGCGCCAATTCCTTGGCCGCGTTCTTCGAAGTGTTTGCGCGCGCCGGCGATCGTAAAACCTTCTTCGTAGAGCAGGCGCTTGATCTCGAAAACGGTCTCGATGTCTTCGCGGCGGTAGAGGCGATGGCCGCTGGGGCTCTTCACCGGCTGCAACATGGGAAATTCAGTTTCCCAGTAGCGCAGGACGAAGGCTTTGGTGGCCGTCAGGCGGCTGACTTCGCCGATGCGAAATAGGCTCTTCTCTTGCGTGTCGTCCATGGGTGCGGCATCCGGTGCTGGGGCAGCGCTAGCCATCTCAATTTGTATCGTAGGCTGATTTTCTGCGGTGTCAACCCCTGGGAACTGGTCGGGGCTCATGATTTGCGCGGGTCTTTGCGCTCGCGGTGGCGCGATCCGCGTTTTTTCAGGCGTTGGGTGAAGCGGATAGGCGTGCCCAGGAAGCCGAATTCCTTGCGCAGCTCGTTTTCAAGGAAACGCTGATAGCTGAAGTGCAGCGGCTTGAGCTGGTTGGTGAAGAGAACGAAAGTCGGCGGCGCGGTGCTGGCCTGGGTGATGTAGAAAATTTTCACTTCGCGGCTGGCGGGCGAAGTGCCGCGAGTGAGATCCACTTTCGCGACCCAGCGATTCAGCTCGCCGGTGGAAATGCGTTTGTTGCGAGCTGCGACGACCTTGTCAATCAAGTTGTAAAGGCGGTCGATGTTTTCGCCGGTCTTGGCGGAGAGAAAAACGATCGGCGCGTAGGAAAGAAATTTCAGGCGGGCGCGGACCAGCGGCTCGTAATCTTGCACCAGCTTGTTGGCGTTGAAGGCGACGAATTTTCCGCCGCGTTTCTTTTTCTCGGACGATAGATCCTGCGCGGCTTCCAGCGCCAGGTCCCATTTGTTCATGACGATAATCACCGAGCGGCCGGACTGTTCGGCATAGCTGGCGATGGTGGCGTCATGCGAGGTGATGCCTTGCGCCGAATCGGCGACGAGCAGAGCGATGTCCGCGCGCTCGAGATGCTGGCGAGCCATGATGACGCTCAATTTCTCGGCGATGAGTTTGGTTTTGCCTTTGCGGCGAATTCCGGCGGTGTCGAGGAAGCGATAGGCTTTGCCGTTGCGTTCGACGACAGTGTCCACGGCATCGCGCGTGGTGCCGGGTTCGGCGGAAACGATGGAGCGCTCGGCGCCGACGAGCTGATTGAGCAGCGTGGATTTTCCGACGTTGGGCCGCCCGATGATGGCGATGTTGACGTGCGGGGCTTCCGGCTCCGGCTCGCCTTTGGGAATTTCCTCGGTCAGGGCGTCGAGCAGCACGTCCACGCCGAAGCCGTGTTCGGCGGAGATGGGGAAAACTTCGTCGCCGAGTTCGTAGAAGGGTGAGGAAAAATCGACGGCCTGCTGCGGCGTGTCCACTTTATTTACGGCAAGAATAGGCGGCTTGCCGGCGCGACGCAGCAGTTCCGCGAGCTCCTGATCGAGCGGCGTGGGGCCGACGCGGCCGTCAACAATCTGCACGACGCGCGCCGCGTTTTTGATTGCTACGCTGGCCTGGCGCAGGATCTCGCCAGGGATGCCGGCTTTGTCTTCGGGGACGATGCCGCCGGTGTCCACCACTTCGAAGCTGCGGCCTTCCCAGTTGGCGGTGCCATAGATGCGGTCGCGGGTGATGCCGGGCTCGTTGGTAACGATGGAGCGGCGCGTGCCAGTGAGGCGATTGAAGAGCGTGGACTTGCCCACATTGGGGCGGCCGACGATTACGATGGAGGGAAGCTTGGAGGTCATGTGATTTGCACAGCGCGCGTGCGAGGCTTCTACATTAACACGTAAGGTGGCGGCGGCACGAACGGCTGCGAGTGGTCGACAAAAGAGCCGGCGGGGCGCCGGCGCTACCCTTCGATGAGGCAGCGCGCAGCCTTACTTGCGTGTAATATCTTAAAGTTCAGTGCGCACGGCCACTCCGGGCTGTGCCACCTCACCCGATGCCGAAAAAAGCTGCTGCAGCTGCAAAATCTGAGGATGTGACGATCGAAGGGATCTTTGGGACTGGCGGATTGCTGGAGAGCCGGCACCCGGGATACGAATTTCGTTCGTCGCAGTTAGCCATGGCCGAGATTGTGGATGAGGCTTTCCAAAAGCATCAGCATGCAATCATCGAGGCGGGGACTGGGACGGGAAAAACTCTGGCGTATCTGATTCCGGCGATTCGCAGCGGGCGGCGGGTGGTGATTTCGACCGCTACGAAATCCTTGCAGGAACAATTGTTCAGTAAGGATGTGCCATTCCTGCAGAAACATTTTGCGCCGAGTTTGAAAGCGGCACTGATGAAGGGCCGCAACAATTTTTTGTGCCGGCAGAAAGTGCACCAGTTCGAGGGGCAAGCGCTGCTGAAGGGCATTGACGAAGTAGACTGGTTCGCACAGATCCGCGACTGGGAGAAGCTGACGGAGACGGGCGATCGCTCCGAACTGACTTTTCTGCCGGACGACGCGGAATTGTGGCATCGCATTGACGCGCGCAGCGATCTTTGCACGGGACAGAAGTGCCCGGAATTCGCGCGCTGCTTCCTGACGGCGATGAAACAGCGCGCGCAGGAAGCCGACCTGATCATTGTGAATCACCATTTATTTTTCGCGGACCTGGCGATTCGGCAGGATGATTTCGGCTCAATCCTGCCGGAATATTCCGCAGTGGTGTTTGACGAGGCGCACGAGATCGAGGATGTGGCCAGCGATTATTTCGGGCGGCGGGTATCGAGCTATCAATTCGAAGAGCTGGTGCGCGATACGGAAGCGATGCTGCGGCTGCTGAAAATTGAAGCAGCGCCGCTGCGCAAACACTTGATGCGAGTGCGGGAACGCGCGCGGACATTTTTCGAGCATTTTCCGGAGCGTGAGGGGCGCTTCCCTTTTGGTCCGGCGGAGCGGAAATCTTTTTTGGAACAGAACCACGAGGCGTTCGAAGATTTGTCCGCGGCGGTGAAACGAATCGAGACGGAGCTTTCCGCGCTGAATCCCAAGCCTGAGGAAGTGGTGACGCTGGCGCGGCGTGGTGCCGATTTGCGGCGCGAATTCGAATTTTTGCTGGAGAGCGAGGAAAAAAGCTACGTTTATTGGTACGAACGGCGCGGCAAGGGCATCGTGCTGACAGCGACGCCGATTGACGTGAGCGAAATCCTGCGCGAAAAGCTGTTCGAGCAGTTTGACACGGTGGTGCTGACGTCCGCGACACTAGCCGTTGGTGGACGGTTCGATTTTCTGAAGCAGCGGCTGGGGCTGCAGCCCGCGAAAGAAAAAGTGCTGCCGCAGGAATTCGATTTTCACGACCAGGCGCTGCTTTACATCCCTTCAGACATGCCGGACGTGCGGCATGAATCGTTTTCGCGGCGCGCGGCGCAGGAAATCACCAAGTTGCTGGAAATTTCCAAGGGCCGGGCCTTCTGCCTTTTCACCAGTTACTCGCAGATGCGCGCCGTCCACGAGCTGGTTTCGGGGCGCGTGAAATTTCCAATGCTGCTGCAAGGGACGGCGCCGAAATCAATTCTGCTGGAGCGTTTTCGTTCGACGCCGAATGCCGTGCTGTTTGCGACTGCGAGTTTCTGGCAGGGCGTGGATGTGCCGGGGACGCAGCTTTCCTGCGTGATCATTGATAAATTGCCGTTCGCGGTGCCGAGCGATCCGATCGTGGCGGCGCGGGTGCGGGCTCTGCAGGAAGATGGGCGCAATCCGTTCGCCGAATATCAGGTGCCGGAAGCGGTGCTGGCGCTGAAGCAGGGATTCGGGAGATTAATCCGTTCGAAAACGGACCGCGGGATTCTGGCGATTCTGGATAACCGTATCTCGCGAATGCAGTATGGTAGAATTTTTCTCGAGTCCCTGCCTGATTACACAACCACGCAGGATATCGCCGAGGTCGCGCGATTCATGGAAAACCATCCGGACTAAGGAAGGCCGATGTACGAAGTGAGTGTGGACGAGACGTTTGCCGCGGCGCACAATCTGCGGAATTACAAAGGAAAATGCGAGGATTTGCACGGGCACAATTATAAGGTGCGCGTGACGCTGGCCGGTCCGGAACTAGATGCGACCGGGCTGCTGTATGATTTCGTGCATTTGAAGCAGGTGATCCAGGGCGTGATCCGCTCGCTGGACCACAAATATTTGAACGAGCTGAAGCCGTTTGACGTGCTGAATCCTTCGGCGGAAAACATCGCGCGGCACATTTACGAGCAAACCGCGCAGCAGATGCACGCCGTACCGAACGGCGCGGCGATTTCGAGCATTACGGTGTGGGAATCGGATTTGACCGCGGCGACGTATCGGCCGTAGAGGGCCCAGCACGGGATAAATCCGTTCGGAAAAAAAAGCAGTGGCTAGTGACGAGTGGCTAGTGGCTAGAACGCGCACGATACTTCCAGCCAGCGCGGCGGGCGCGCGGCAAGGAACGCAGCAAAAAATGAACCGGGCATTTTTGATTATCGCGATTCCGGCTTTTCTGGTTTCCATTTTCTGGCTGACGCTGGGATGGGGCTGGCACACCGCGGTGATTGGCGGTTGCTTGGAGATTGCGATCGGCGTGGGGGTGGTTATTTACGCCGCGCGGCACGCCAGCGCGCCGCAAAGTCCAGGGCCAGGAGGCCCGGAGACCGGCCACTGAAATTTTCCGGGAACGCGATGAGCGCCGCTGAAAATTTTGAAAATCCTGGAACGGAATATGCGATAGTGGCCGGTTGTGCGCGGCCAGATTTTGCCTGGCGCGACGGTCTGCCGTTCGCGCGGGAACACGGGTTGAAAAATGATAGGCTGCGGCAATTCACTGGCGGAGGAGCCATGCACAAGCGAAAACTGATTTCCATGGTGGGAGCCTGGGTGATGGCGGCGATGCTGGCCGCGACGGCGCTGGCGCAAGGCACCGGCAGAGTCAACGGCGAAGTTCTCGACAAGGACGGAAAGCCATTTGCGGATCAGACTTTGACGTTCAAAAATCCGGATACGGGTCAGTTGTACACCGTGAAAACGGACAAGAACGGGAAATTCGTGCAGCTTGGGATGAAAGGCGCAATTTACATCGTTACTTTCCCGGCCATCAATTACACGGAAAAATTTCAGGTGCTGGACGGGCAGGAAGTTGCTTACAAGCTGGATCTGAAGGCGTTGGCCGCGGCGACCTTGGCGGCGCATCCCGAAGACGCCAAGAAGAAGGAAGAATCGGAAGATAAATTCAAGCAGATGAAGCAGCATTTCGACGCGGGCGTGGCGGCGCTGGCGGCCGCGAACGATGTGCGCACACAATTGAAGACCGCGGCGGCGGACCAGAGGGCGACGTTGCAAGCGCAGCGCACCACCGATTGCACGACGGCGGCCAGCGAATTTTCGCAAGCGGTGCAAAACACGGGAGAGAAAGAGGTCAACAATCGCGCGATGATCCTGGGAAATCTAGGATCCGCGAGCGAATGCGCGGGCAAATATCAGGATGCCGCGGACGCGTTTCAAAAGGCGATCGATACGAAACCGGTCGCGGGTTATTACATCGGACTGGCGACGAACCTGGCGAACGTGGGAGCTGCGGCAACAGATCCCAAGGATGGCGCGGCCAAGTTCACCGACGCCAGCGCGGCCTGCGACAAGGCGACTGCGCTTGATCCGGCGGCGGGCGCCACCTGCTGGAAAAATCTGGGAATCGTACTGAGCAACAAGGGCCGGATGAAGGAGGCAATCACTCCGCTGCAGAAAGCGTCGCAAGCCGACCCCAAGGATCAGGTCACTTGGTACATGTTGGGAAGCGCGCTGACCGCGACGATTGATACCAAGCAAGAAGGCGACAAAATGACTTACATCATTCCGCCGGGAACCGCCGAAGCCTATCAGAAGTGTATTGATACGGGGGCAGATAACGCCACGGGAAAACTTTGCAAGGACGCGCTGGACGGATTGAACGCGATGAGCGGCGGGCAGGACACGTCTGTGGGTAAAAAGAAGAAGAAGTAGGGCATTTTTTGGCAGGCGGGCGGGTGTGCGAAGGCGTAGCCGCGGGTTGCGATTTCCCCTTTCCGGAATTCCCATTCTGACACGCTTTCTTTTCTCGATTCATCCGGCGAGGAGTGCTATCCTCTCGCTCATCGCTTCGCGTAACGCGCCATTCGACGCAGTGCGTGGAGAGTCTTTGGCAACGCGTTGCGGAAACCCTCAGGGGAAACCGGTGGAGAAGTGGATTTGAACCAACCCAGCACAGAACGACGCCGCAGCGAACGAGTTTCGGAATCTTTGCCGTTAGTCGTGCGCGGGATTGATCTGCTGGGGCAGCCCTTCGAAGAACGCACTGTTACACTCGCCTTCAATTTGCACGGATGCCGCTACACTTCCAAGCACCATTTGCCACGCAATACTTGGGTGACGCTGGATCTTCCGCAGGGACTGGCTCAGGGAGCGGCGCAAGCGAACGCGGGCACGAATGCCGGCGCGGACGCGAGGGGAAATTCGGGCACCTCGCTGCGTGCGCGCGTGGCCTGGGTGCAGCGGCCGCACTCAATTCGCGATTTTTTTCAGATTGCCGTGGAGCTGGAAAGCCCAGCAAATATCTCGGGGATGGACGCTGCTGGATGGAATGACGCTGCGGCGGCGAGCCCTGAATCCGCAAATCCACCTGCAAGAACGATCCTAGGCTTCAACGAACGGCCGGAGACGAATGTGACGGCGGGGAACTTTGGGAATTCTATGGACCATTTCAAAACGGAAGCGGAACTTGATTCGCGGCAAGCGCAGGCGGCGGCTGCACCTGCTGCTGCGCACGAATTCGCGCGTGAAGCGATGCAGCAAGCTGAAGATGCTCCGGCGGCGAACAGCCCGTTGCTGCGGGAACTTCGCGCGGAGCTGGATCGCCAGGCGAAGGACGCGGTGTTAGCGGCGGCGGAGCAGGCCCGCGAAGAAGTGTTGCAGACCGCGGCGGCAACCGCGCGCGAGCGGATGAGCAGCGCGGACGAACTTTTCGCGAAGTGGAAGAGCGAGATCGAGAAAATACAGGCCGGGGCGCGCGAGGAATTTTTCGCGCAGGTGACTGCGAAGCAGGAAGAGGCGCTCGGCACGCTGAAATCGGGGTTCGAGGAAAGATTCGGGCAAGCCCACGAACTGCTGGGGGAGATCGCTCGCCAGGCCGAAGCGCTGCGCGCGGAAAGCGGCAACGCGCAGGAGGCTACCAGCCAGGTGGCGCAAGCGTTACTGCAACTGGAAGCGGCGGACGCGGCGCGCACGAGCAAGGCTGCGGGGCCGTCCAAAGAAGAAATTGCGGCGGAGGAAAGCGCGGTAGTCGCCTGGCGGCAGCGCCTGGAATCGGAAATGTCCGTGGCGCAGGGCCAATGGAACGAACTGTTGCAATCGTCGCTGGACAATAATTTGCGACGGATGGTGGACCAGCTGTCCGAGCGTTCGCAGGAAACGCTGCGCAGCGCCGAGCAGAAAATGACGGAGCGGCTGGGAGAATTGCGCCAGCCGTTTGCGCAAGCCGCAGCCGAGGCGCGCGAAACTTTTGCGGGGATTCAGTCTGCGCTGGAGCAGGAAGTGCTGAAGGCCCGCAGCTCGCTGGCGGAAGTAAAACAAGTGGCCAGCCGCACCGAGGAATTTTCCGCGCAGCTGGAAGCAGCGAGCCAAGACACGGTGAACGAACTGCACCGGCGCCTGGAAAGAATTCTAGATGCGCAGACGGCGGAAATGCATCGCCGCATGGAAAATCTCTCGTCAGACGTTGCGCAGCGGGCGGTTCCGGTGCTGGATTCGCTGAGCCACCAATTCCAGGAACGCGCCGTGGCTGAAGCCGAGGCCAAACTTGCGCCGCACCTGCAGCGCGTGCCGGCGCTGTTGCACGACCTCGCGGCGCGCGAGGTGCAGCTGGAAGATAGCCTGCGCTTGCATCGCGAACGCTTGCGCCAGGTTTCCGAAAATAATCAGCGCGAAGTTGCCGGGCAGACTGCCGGAACGCTGGCGAGTTTGCACGCCGACTTTGAAGCGGCGCGCAAGGACGCGCTGGCGAAGTGGTCCGAAGAACTCGAAGCGAGCGGCGTGCGCGCGTCGCACGCGGCGGCGGAATCCATCGGGCACACATCCGAATGGCTGCAGCAAGAGGCGCGGGCGCGTTTGCAGGCGCTGGTGGAGCAATCGTTTGTGACTGCCGAAGCCGGACTGGGACAGCGGAGCGCGGACGTGTCGCAAACATTTGAAACGCAACTTGCGGCGCAGTCGGTGGCGCACCTGGGGCAAATCCGGGCGCAGGTGGAAGGCGTCGCCGGGGAAGTGGTGGCGCGTACGCGCACGGACCTGGACCGGGCGGCCGAAGCGGCGGCAGCTTCGTTCGGGCAATTGGTGCACGAGGTATCGGATCGCGAAACCACGCACTTCGCCGCAACGACCGCCACCACACGGCGCGAGCGCGCGGAGGAGTTTGATCACGCCACGCAGGAGCTTCTGCATCAATTGGACGTGAACGCTTTTTCGTCCGTGGAACGCTTCCGCGTGCAGATGGCTTCGCAGTGGGAAACGAGCGTCGGCGAAGGGCGCGCGGCGTTGGGGGCGGAATTTGCGTCGGCGCTCGAAGGTTTCCGCGCGGAGCGCGATGCGCACCAGAGCGAATGGTCCGCGCAGTTGGAGCGCATGAGCGGCGACGCCACCGGAAAGTTTCAGGATCGCCTGCAGACCACGGCCGATTCCTGGGTGATGGCTTCTGTGCGGCGGCTGAACGAGCACGGGCAGAACGGAATCGAATCCTTGCTGCGCTCGGCCGACCTGGCACTGCGCGATTCCTGCTCGAAAGTTTTCGACGGCCTGGCACAGATGCTGCGTGAACGCGCCGCCACTGGAGCGGGCGCTGGCAACCTCTCAGGATTTACGCAGGGTGCCGGTCGCGACGCTCAGGATCAATCCAGCCCGCGCAAAGAAGCGCAGTAAATCCGTCGGCAACCACTTCGTAACCGTCGGGCTCGCCAGAACGCTTGACTGGGACCGCGCAGCTATTGCGCCGACCAGTTGAGCTCAGAGCTGCAACCGGAAAAGGGAAGTTTTACTTCTAACGGACGCGCCCAGAAACCCCTCGCATTCCCGCATCCCCAGGAATATAATCCGCGGCAAATTACGGGGAGATTGTTGCCAATGTCTCCGACTTCACAGTTAGGCACTTTCGTTCGGTTCGGACCACCTGTCCCGTCTGCGCATCGCCTGCTCAACCTCCACACCACTACTCGTCCACTCTCGAAAGGAGAATCCCGTGAAAGCTCTCTGCACTCCGCTGATCCTCTTGCTGGCCTTGGCTGTTTCCCCGCGCGTCGTTGCTCAGCAGCAATCGGCTGACACCGTCGCCACCTTTACCGTGCACGTCACCTCCGAGGCTCACGCCGCAGCCAACAAGAGCGTCGCAGCCGCCCAGCCGAAAATCGAGCGCATCAACGGGAGTTTGTTCATGACGCTCGAAAAGCAACATTCCGGGCAGACTTTTGAAGTCGCCAAAGGAAATTACGTCGCACTGCGATTTCCTCGCAGCACCGGCGCGGTCGGATTTGAAGTAAGCCCTCCGGGAATCTTCAAATTCCATGAGGGGATTGTCCACCTTCCCTTGGGTGTGCTCGGTTTCCTCCAAGCGGACAATCCCGGCACTGCAACGATCACCGTCAGGGGATTTGCGCCGCCGGAGAATCCCGTGCAATTTATCCCATCAAACCACAGTTGGTCGGGCTACGTGGTTCCGGGAGGTCCTTTTGCCTCAGCTGTTGGATCATGGACGGTCCCCGCTGTTTATGGCGACGCCGGCCAATATTCCGCTACCTGGGTTGGCATAGACGGGAACGGGTCTAACACCCTGATTCAGACGGGAACCGCACAAAACTATTCCAACGGATTTTTGGGACTTTTCGGAGGCGGCCCCAGCTACTATGCGTGGTACGAGGTAGTTCCCGCCGATCCCGTTACCATCCCGCATCCGGTTTCGCCCGGAGATAAAATCACCGCGTTCGTCTTGTTCGGAGGCCAAGGTTCGCCTACACCGGGCGTCTCTGCCGACTGGTACATCTACATGAACAACGAGACGCAAAACTGGTTTTATACGACGAAGGTCACCTACGGGGGACCCGTCGATTCCGCGGAATGGATCGAAGAGGCGCCGACGTACTGCGGCTGGTTCGGCGGTTGCTCCGTGCAAAAGTTGGCCGACTACGGTTCGGTCACCTTCGATGGCGAGGACTATCTGAACTCCGGTTCTCCGAATCTCAATGCCAACCAACAGTTGGAAATAAGCCAGTATTCAAACGTCGTTTCTATACCTTCCAATCCTGATGCAGACCTTGACGGCTTCACTTTGTCCTACGGCTCGTTCCAACCCCAACCACCGGGGCCTTTTATCGTCACCACCTCGCTTCCGGAGGCCTATGCGAATCTGCCTTACCATCAACCACTAACCGCGACCGGCGGGTCGGACTTCCTGTGGAGTGGCTCGGGCCTGCCCGCATGGCTCACCTTGGACCCGAACACCGGCGTTTTGAGCGGCACGCCGCCAGGTGCGGGAGCTGCCTCATTCAGTGTAGTGGCGCGGCTGCAGAATGAAATCAACGAGCGGACGCAGCTGCAGCCATTGACGCTCACGGTCAGCGCGAATCCGCCTCCGCCGGATTTCTCTCTTTCCGTCTCACCGTTCGATAATTATCTGACTTCCGGCGCTTGCACGGCGTCCGTCACCGTCACCGTGACGCCAATCTTCGGATTCAGCGGTGAAGTTTCGCTCTCCATCGCAGACGCTCCCGGGTCGTCTTTCAGTCCATCGGCGACTTTCACTACCAGCCGCCTTACGCTGCGCTCCTCTCCGTGCGCGCCCGGCGGTCAGTCTCGCGTCTACACGATCACGGGCAAGTCAGGCGCAATCGTGCACACGGCTGCCGTCGTGGCGATTCCGCCGTTCAAGCAAACTTGCCCCGACGTGCCGGCGGGGTTAAAGCCGCTGCCGTACTGCCCGTAATGCGAAACTTCCGCCGGAACTACGGTCGTGTCAATCGACGCGAAGGTGTTGCACCGAGGGATTGAAAGCCGGATTCCGACACTTCGATCGCGCGGAACGATACGGAGACCCGTCTGCCCAGGACTGCGTTAAAATGGGTGGCTCATGGATGCTCACAACGTCTCGGTGCGAAGTCATTGCCTGTCGCCAACGCGAGCTAAAGTCGCGATCGACGCGCCCCTTGTTCCCACGGCGTACGCGCGCATGTTTCCCGAGTTACCGTCGTTTCAAGCAGATGAACAGTTCTTACACGCGCTCGGCCGCGCAGGCGGGATTTGCGATTGCGGAGATGTCGGTGACTCTCCCGAATCGCTGGGCGATGTAGCAGCTGGATGGCCGATCTTCGGTCAGTTCGTGGCTCACGATATTACGGCCGACCGGTCTATGCTGCGCAGCCATGCCGATACGGCTGAATTGCGCAACGCGCGCAGCCCGCAAATCAATCTTGAATGCTTGTACGGCGACGGACCGACCGGTAATCCATTCCTCTACCAACGCGACGATCCAGCGAAGTTCCTGCTTGGCGCCGACGGACTCGACCTCCAACGCAATGCAGACGGCATCGCGATTATTGGCGATCCGCGGAACGATTCGCACATGCTGATCTCGCAATTGCATCTTGCGATGCTCAAGGCTCATAACGCCTTCGTGGATGAAGCGCGGCTCGTTGGCACACCGGCCGACAAAGTATTCGAAGCAGCGGCGCGAAACTTGCGATGGCACCATCAATGGATCGTTCTGCACGAGTTTCTGCCCTCTCTGGTAGGGCAAAAGCTTGCAGACCAAGTGCTTCAAGAAGGGCCACGATGGTTTCGTCCGACACGCGGCGTGTTTATACCGCTCGAATTTGCCGACGCGGCCTATCGCTACGGCCACGCTCAAATTCGCCACCGCTATCAGCTGAACTTGCAGACGGATCCCGTGCCGCTGTTTCCTGATCTTCTGGGATTCCGCCCCGTGCCGCGTGAACACGCGCTCGATTGGAAGCTGTTCTTCGACGCTCCCGGAGCGACAACTGCGCAACGATGCAAAAAAATAGACGGAAAGCTGGTGCGCGCGCTCATCGAACTGCCGGTAGCCGTGACTGGCGAGTGCGAGATCGAAGACTATCACTCGCTTGCCGTGCGTGATCTGCAGCGCGGGCAGGGCGTCGGGCTGCCGTCAGGTGAGTCACTGGCGCGTCACATGGGAATCGCACCGCTCACGGCGGAGCAGGTGGGCATTGCGTCCTCAGGTTGGCGTGGCGAGACTCCACTGTGGTTCTACATTCTGCGTGAGGCCGACGCATGCACAGGTGGTAGTCTCCTCGGTCCCGTTGGTGGCCGGATTGTGGCCGAGGTGCTGGTTGGACTGATTGACGCGGACGCCACATCATTCCGCGATAAGAGCCAAGGCTGGAAAGTTCAAAAAACACTGAGCGAACTGCTAGCCTCGTGAGAACCGGCGAGACCGCTTGCGCATCGTACGTAGGATTTCGCAACTGACGTTTATAGCTGGATGACCTCGCTCGCCATTGCCGCGCGCTTGGGGCCGATGTCCGGAAGATTCGAGATCCCATGCCGGATTAACGCTGCTAGTTCAATGGGTGAGCGCAGCTGTGGCTATTGGTTCGATGGCTCTGGGCAATAATTCCCGAACTGCTGACCACTGTTGCAGTGGGCTACCCTACTCACGCACCGAAGCACGGTCTGCTGCAACAGTACGCGTCCGGCGAGACCGGATGCGCCGCGTGGAACGCCTGCGATGATTATGCGTTGGCGGCGTATTCAGTTCTGCCCTTGCAGACTGAGTGCGGGCACTTGCAATCCAGGTCCGGCATGTCTTCCATCGTCTCGCACTGCGGGCTGCAATACTCCTCCGAACTGACCTGACAGCTACAAACTGGATGTGCGCATTTCTTGGTTTCGCTGGCCATAGGCTCCTCCCTTTGCGGTGGTGAAAGGCGCGAGTGTAGCATTTTCCTTCGCCAAAACAGACTCACATGTAGGTAAAGATGCGGCGAAGGTCTGGTGAGTCGCGCCGGCGCCCTTACTTCTGCCCGACGACTTCTACAACTGCGCTGGCTACGCAATTCACTTGCTCGGCGGTCATGCTGGGAAATATGGGCAGGCTCAGGACGCGCTCGCAGGCGTGCTCAGCGTGGGGGAATGTTCCGGCGGGATAACCCAGCGTGCAATATGCAGGCTGCAGATGGATTGGTTTGGGGTAATGCACGGCGGTATCAATGCCGCGCGCGGCTAGCTGGGCAATGACGGAGTTGCGATTGTTCACGTAAATTACGAATTGGTGATACACACATTCGTCGCGCGGGTCGTCTTGCGGCATCTCCACGCGCGCACTTTCAAGGAGGCGGCGATATTCCTTGGCGATTTCGCGGCGCTTTTGCGTCCAGGCATGCAGGCGGCGCAGCTTGATGCGCAGCACGGCGCCTTGAAAGCCGTGCATGCGGTAATTGTAGCCGGGGAATTCGTGGTCGTAGCGCGCGGTCTGTCCGTGGGAACGGGCGGCGCGGGCGAATTTCGCGATGGCGTCGTCATTGGTGGTTAGCGCGCCGCCTTCGCCATAGGCGCCGAGATTTTTCGTGGGATAAAAACTGAACGCGGCGGCGAGGCCGAGCGATCCGACGCGCTGGGCGTGGTAGCGGGCGGCATGGGCTTGCGCGGCGTCTTCCAGAATGCGCAGGTGGCGTCGCGCGGCAATTTCGCGGATGGGATCCATGTCCGCGGGGCGGCCGTAGAGATGCACGGGAAGAATCGCGCGAGTGCGCGGCGTGATCGCGCGTTCGATGAGGAGGGGATCCAGGTTCGCGGTGGCAGGATCAATATCCACAAACACCGGGCGCGCACCGCAATAGGTGATGGCTTCAGCTGTGGCGAGAAATGAGTTGGGTGTGGTGATGACGTCGTCGCCAGACTGCACGCCGAGCGCCAGCAGGCCCAGATGCAACGCGGCAGTGCCGCTGCTAAGCGCGACGCAGTGCTTTATGCCGCAGAAATCGGCGAACTCGCGTTCGAAGGCTTCGACCTCCGGGCCCTGCACGAACGTTGCGGCCTTGCAGACGCGGTCGAGCGCCGGAAGAATTTCGTCGCGCAACTCCGCGTATTCGGATTGCAGATCCAGCAGCGGAACTTTAATCACGGTGGCATTCTCGCCCATGGAAAAACTGTACTGCACCCTGAGGCGCGCCACAAGTCTGACTGAAACGATTCGGGACTTGGGCTTCCCGAATGCATCGATTCGCACGGGAGGGCTCTCTATCGCCGGCGATGGGGCGCGATGCTGGACTGCGGTAAATCTGCACTTCTGTGAAAATTTTTGCGCAACGGCGAGGACGGCACGGTTTCGGTAGTGATTGCGAACGGGTTACAGTACTAGTAAATGGAAGGCGGATTGCCCCATAATGGTGCAGGGCCGAGTGGGTTCGGTCTTACGGGCCAGTGAAAAGGGGTGGAATCATGGGACGAGCGCTACGAATTGCCGCCGTAATTGCGTTGTTCACCTGCGTCGCGGTGGGGACGGCGAAAGCCGACAGCCAGGAGCTGTCCTACTCGCTTACAGGTCCCGATGGGCTGACGGCGACGTTTATATTGCCGGTGAATCCAGTGATCGCGCCGGGGGACTTCACCCTGGGCGGCGCTTTTCAGGTGACTCCGATTGATCTCGTTGTGAACTCCATTGCCGATCCCGGCGACGTTATTACTTTCGACAGCTTCGATCCCACACTGGGCGGGGGCGGGTTCACCGTTGGTGAAGGCGACCTGATTAACCTGATGAACGCGCCGGGCTTTACCCAGGCGTTATACTCCGGGCCGGAATCCTCGCCGACGATGTCCGACATCAGCGGAAACATTCCCCTGGAAGATTTCATGTCGCTCACCACCGGATATACGCTGACGATCACGCCAGTTTCGACGGTGCCGGAACCTGCATCGCTGTTTCTGCTAGGCGCGGGACTGGTTGGGCTGTTCGTGAAGCGCCGGCTCAGCGTTTCACATCAGTAGTTCGCTCGCATAGGGCGGCGTTCGCCGCCCTCTTCCAATTGAAATTTTGTAGTGTGCAACGTTCGGCTTCGTAGCTGCGTAATCTTTCTGGAGCCACACGCACCTTTGCGACCGTCTAGATATGCGTCAGCGTGCCGGTGACCTTAGTGCGCCGCAGCGCCCACGCGAACACCAAGAACGACAACGGAATCAGGATAGCGGCGAAAAGTAGCAGAGCCGCGATCGAGGGCCACAGCTCGCGCCATCCCGCGCCGCCCAGCAGCGCTGCGCGCATTCCTTCCAGCGAGTAAGTGACGGGAATTAAGCGCGCCAGAAACCGCAGCGGGCCGGGCAGGACACTGACGGGGTACATCATTCCGCCGACCAAACCGGAAATTCCCAGCACGAGCCACTTCGCGGGATTGCCACGTTTGAAGAGAATCGCGTAGCTCGCGGAAATAATTCCCAGGCCGGCGAACGCGAGAACGGACGCGAGCAGAATCGCGACGGCTCCGGGCCAATTCGCCGCGCGTGGCGTGAAATCGAAAAGCAGCACGCCCCATCCGAAATAGACGCAGGTCCGCAGCGCGAGCGCGGTGAAGGGATACACCGCCGAACCCGCCAGGATCACGGGCAGGGGCGTCTGCGTCACCAGCAAGGCTTCCAGCGTGCGATTCTGCCGCGCTTCCTCAATGCTGGAATCGAAAGCGGTGAGCGAGACGCTGAGATAGTCGAAAAACGCGAAGCCGACGAGCGCAAATGCAAAATAATTGCTGCCGTTGGGCAGCGCGCTGGCGAGCTCGGGGCTGGCGACGAAACGCGACAGATAATAAAAAGTGGCGACGCCGAACAGCGCCTCAATCGTTTCCAGCAGCAGCGCGCCGCGATAGCCGCGGGCGATGGCGAAATCGCGCGCGAAGAACGCGGCAATTTTTCGCAGAGTGCGCGCGAAGTTCATGGCCGGGCCTCGACGGGCGCGGGGTGGTGTGCGAGGCGCGTGATGGCGTCTTCCAGGTTTGTAGCGCCAGTCGCTGCGCACAGGCCGCGGGGGGAATCGAAAGCCGTGACGCGTCCTGCTTCGAGCAAGAGCACGCGGTCGGCGACTTCGGCGACTTCGCTCAAGGTGTGTGACGCGAAAAGCAGCGTGGTGCCGTGCTGGCGCACCAGATCGTCTTTCAATAGGCGCCGAAAATCCGCAGCCGCCAGCGGATCCAGGCTGCGAGTCGGCTCATCGAGCAGCAGCACCGCGGGTTGATGGAGCAGCGCACGCGCCAGGCCCACGCGATGAGTCATGCCCGTGGAAAGAGTGCGCACCTGGCGATCGAGTTCCGCGGCAATGCCCATACGTTCGGCGGTGAGCGAAATGCGCGCGCGAGCTTCGGCGCGGGACATGTTATTCATGGCCGCGAAGAAGCTCAGATTCTCCCGGGCGCTCAAGCGAGTGTAGAAACCCTCGTCGCCGCCGGTGTGGTAGCCAAGCTGGCGCCGCGCGCGGGAGGGCTGGCGCTCGACGTCGCAATCGGAAATCGCTGCGCGGCCGCGAGTGGGAAGAATCAGCGTGGCGAGAATGCGTAATAGAGTGGACTTGCCCGCGCCATTCGGCCCCACGATTGCAACAGCCTCACCAGGCTGGACCAAAAAGGAAATCCCCGCGAGGGCCCGTTCGCTGGGGCGCGCGATGGGTTGCAGCAGCGCGCGCCAGCCGGAATGTGCAGGTGGAAAATATTTTTCGAGCGCTTCCACGCAAATAGCAGGCGAAGGCATTACGGCGTTATAACCGATATCGCTACGGCGAATCCAGTTCCGTCATTGCTGTTCGGGGCGAGTGCCAGTAGAATAGGGGCGGTCGAGTCGATATCCGCAGGGCGTGTGGATCGAACCGGTCTTCAGCCGCCGAGCTTGCCGGCGGAAGAATTGCCCCAGCCCAATACCACGGGAGCGGCCGCAATGGACGCACCTCTCTCCTTAGATACGATTGTTGTCGCTGCATCCGAACAGGTTTCGTGTCCGCTTGGTGAGGAATCAGCCATTTTGAATCTGAAGAACAGCGTGTACTACGGTATGAATCCAGTAGGCGCGCGTGTTTGGAATCTGCTGAAGCAGCCGACCCGCATCACGGAGCTGCGCAATGTCCTACTGGACGAATATGAAGTGGATGCCACGCGCTGCGGCGACGATTTGCTGGCGCTGCTGGAAACGATGCGCAGCGAAGGATTGATCGAAGTGCGGGGCGTGGCAGCCGGTGCGTGACGAGCGCGACTTTGTTCCCGGAGCCGGGTTGACAGCGACACAGCATGCTTCGCAAATCACGCGGAGTCTAAGGCGATCATGATGCAACGGTGGCACAGGTTTTGGCGGCTCAGTGGCTATGAACGCGGCGTCGCGCTGGAAGCCGCCGGCGGACTGCTGGTCACCTGGGTTGGATTGCGGGTCGCGGGCTTTCGCCGTTGGAAGAATGTGCTGGCAGTGCTGGCTCCTTCGCCAATTACCACCGCGCGGCAGGCGGACGCAGCACAACCAGAAGCTGCGCGGACGATCGCGCGCATGGCTGCGGCAGCGGCGCGGAATTTTTTCTTTGCTACGAATTGCCTGGAGCAGTCGCTGGTGCTGTGGTGGCTGCTGCGGCGGCGCGGAATTGCAGCGGAGTTGCGCATCGGTGCGCGCAAGGAATTCGAGCGCTTCGAAGCGCACGCTTGGGTCGAAGCGGACTCCGCGGTGTTGAACGACGCGACCGCCGAGCATCGGCATTTTGTTCCATTCGACGGCCCGATTACGCCCCTGGAGGCGCGCATCGATTGAGCGGCATCGTGGGCATTTACGAGCGCAGTGGCGCGCCGGTGGAGCGCGGGCTGCTGCAGGCGCTCGCGCATTTCCTTTCCTATCGCGGGCCGGACGGGCGCGAGACCTGGTCGCAGGGCGCGATTGGCCTGGGCCATACCATGCTGCGCTCGACGCGCGAATCGCAGATTGAGCAACAGCCGGCCAGCCTCGACGGCAAGCTGTGGATCACCGCGGATGCGCGCATTGACTGCCGCGAGGAATTGGAAAAGAAAATCGCACTGCAGGGCTACGGTAGTGCTGGCCGCGCCGTCACAGACTCCGGCCTGATTCTGCGAGCGTATGCGGCGTGGGGCGCGGAGTGCGTGCAACATTTGCGCGGAGATTTTGCTTTCGCGATCTGGGATGCGCGCAAAAAATTGCTGTTCTGCGCGCGCGATCATTTTGGCGTGAAACCGTTCTACTACTCCGAGCTGGGCGAGCTATTTCTTTTCAGCAACACGCTGGACTGCCTGCGCCAGCATCCTGGAGTTTCCGAGGAATTGAACGACGCCGCGATCGGCGACTTCTTATTGTTTGGATTGAACTGTGACGCCGCCACGACTACTTTCCGCGACA
>Ga0209008_1000062_pt1 | contig 53884 bp, 47 predicted proteins | sample JacPin_JW_Ref_O3_FD_187963 | JGI IMG/M metagenome (GOLD analysis project Ga0209008, IMG submission 187963) | Forest soil microbial communities from Algoma, Ontario, Canada - Jack Pine, Ontario site 1_JW_Ref_O3 (SPAdes) (version 2) | ecosystem: Environmental > Terrestrial > Soil > Boreal... | reverse complement strand
TTTGTTCGCTATAAAATTGTCGCCCACCCTCGCCATGCTGCTCCCCACTTTCGTGGACGTGCCCAGAGGATCTTTGAAAAATCCCGCCACTGCCTCACGTATCGGTTTGCTCGCATTCGTCAGCCACAACACAATAAACAGCGCCATCATCGCTGTGACAAAATCCGCGTAAGCAACTTTCCACGCCCCGCCAAGGACGCGTTTCCTTCGGATAACGATGATGGGCGCCTTAGCCGGCACGTGGGAATGACACCATCCTTGTCAGCACAAAAATGTTACGCAGCCACAGCCACCGGCGCGCTGTTCTTATCCTTGATATACATTTCCGCTTCCCGAAATCCCGGACGCACGCTCCCAGGAATCGCGCGCCGCCCAATTTCCACCGCCACGCTCGGCGCCGTGCCCTTCATGAACGCCACAATCATCACCCGCAGCACCTGGTAGTACGCATGTTCATCATCAACAGCCTTGGACATGTTCGCCGCCAAAGGTCCCACCAATCCGTAACACAACAAAATTCCCAGCAACGTCCCCACCAGTGCAGCCGCAACTTTTTTGCCGATTTCTTCCGGCGGCCCGCCCAACGATCCCATCGTAATAACCACGCCCAGCACCGCCGCCACGATCCCCAGGCCCGGCAGGGAATCAGCCACCGAGGAAAGCGACACAATCGGAGTCGAAGCCTCCTGATGATGAACTTCCATATCGTTCTCCATCATCTGATCGGCGTCAAACGGCTCGATTCCGCAGCTCGATGCCATGCGAATCGAATCGCACACAAAAGCCAGCGCATAGCGGTCCGCCAGGAATTTCGGACATTTCGAAAAGATCGTGCTCCCCTCCGGATTGTCGCTGTCGGTTTCCAGCGCCATCAATCGGTCGCGCCGCGCGCGTGTGAAAAGCTCGTACATCATCTTCAACGTATCCATATATTTCTATTTGCTGTATTGCGAGCTGCCGAACGCTCCGGCGACTCCCTTGCCGATCTTCTTCAAAATATGCAGTGGATTGGCGATCAGTATTGTGCCGATCGCCGCGCCGCCGATGGTGATCAGCTCGGCAGGCTGCATCAATACCCGCAGGTTGCCCTGCTCCATCAGATAGCCGGCCACCACCGCGATTCCAATGATTATGAACATCGCACGCCCGGCCTCTCTTCGGTCCCTGCTAATTCGCGTTCCATTAATTCGAGATCGTCACGCGATCCCCGCCAGCGCGCTTTCCGCCCGATCCAGCAGCGATTTCTCAGTGTCGCCGCTCACGACCGGGGCTCCGCCGAACGAAGCCGTCACCGGCAATTCATCGCCCCACCAGGCGATCTTCATATTGTTCACGGTATTTCTCAGGCGTTCCGCGGTTTTGTTCAGGTCAGGCCCCGTATATTCCGTCAGCACCGCCAAAAACATGTTTCCGCCGGCATGCCCCACGAAATCTGTCGGCCGCAGACTGCCCTCCACCGTTTGCGCCACCGCGCGCAGCGCCGCCGTCAGCGCAGCGATTCCGTACGCCGCCCCGAAGCGTTCCATCGCATGCACCTGAACGCACAAAATACTGCATGGCATGCGGTGCTCGGCATAAGTCGTCAAGCTCTCGCGCAAATGCGTGTGGATGTAACCCGCGCTGCGTACGCCCGTCGCTTCGTCCAGGCAGTCGTACGAGGAAAGCTTTCGGTGCCGCCGGTCCGCATAGAATGCCCAGGGATCGGCGTCCATGGACTCGGCGGCTCCGATCACATTGCCGGCTTGGTTCCGTATCGGCACCCCTCGCACCCGCACCGTCACCTGATGTCCGGCTCTATGCCGCAAGGTAACTTCCGCCATCGCCGGCCTGCCATCCCGCAGTACGCTCACCAAGGCGCCGCCCAGGCCGCAAACTCCGTTTTTGCCGCCTTCCTTCTGCGTAGGAAATAAATCCCGGCAAAAAATGTCCAACCACGTCTTGCCGCAGATGCCCCGTAATGTTCTCCGCGCCATCCTTCCAGAACTGAATCTTCTGGTCGCAATCCACCATGTATATGCCGGTCTGCATGTGCTCCAGAACAGTGCGATAAATTTCAAGGTCTGCGAACACAGACAGAGGACGGCTCCATAACGAATCATCGGTCAAAACCCAAACAAGTTTAGGACCGAACCCAGCCGGTTTCCTGAACCCGCCACTCGCGCACTCGTCACACCCGTGCACAAATACCACCGTTCACGCACCCGTAACACTCCGCTAATAGTATGCTCAGGCGTACGGACACTCGCGAATGAGCGCTCCGCCCGAACTCGAGGAGAAAATATCGGATGGAAAAACGGAATTTCCTTTTTGTCTCGCTCACCGGCCTCATCAGTGACATCGCCTGGCAAGTTTCCAAAGAAGGCCACGAAGTCCGTTACTACATCCAAGACAAAAAGGAACGCGACATCGCCGACGGCTTCGTCGCCAAATCAAAAGACTGGGAGAAGGACGCCGACTGGGCGGACATTCTCATCTTCGACGACACCCTCGGCCAGGGCGAAAAAGCCAAAAATCTGCGCGCGGCAGGGAAGAAGGTAATTGGCGGCACGCCCTACACCGACCGCTTGGAAGACGACCGCTCGTTCGGCCAGGAAGAGCTCAAGAACGCCGGCGTCAGCATCATTCCCTATGGAGAATTCTCCTCCTTCGACGACGCCATCGAGCACGTGGAGCAAAATCCCGGCCGCTACGTCATTAAACCCAGCGGCGAAGCGCAAAACGTCAAACGCCGCCTCTTCGTCGGCGAAGAAGACGATGGCAAGGACGTAATCCACGTGCTTGAGGCCTACAAAAAGGCGCTTTCCGACGAAATTAAAGTGTTCCAGTTGCAGCGCCGCGTCACCGGCGTCGAAGTGGCCGTCGGCGCATTCTTCAACGGTAAAAACTTCATCTACCCCATAAATATAAATTTCGAGCACAAAAAGCTCTTCCCCGGTGAGAACGGTCCGCCCACGGGCGAAATGGGCACCACCATGTTCTGGAGCGAGGCGAATCATCTTTTCGACCAAACGCTGCTGAAAATGGAAAACAAGCTCAGGGAAGAAGGTTACATCGGATACATGGATTTGAATTGCATCGTGAATCATCACGGCATCTATCCGCTGGAATTCACTTCGCGCTTCGGCTATCCCACCATCATGATTCAGCAGGCCGGAATGATCACTCCCATCGGCCAATTTTTCTGGGATCTCGCGAGCGGCAGCGATCCGAAACTAAAAGTCCGCAGCGGATTCCAAATTGGCGTGCGCATCGTCGTCCCACCGTTTCCCTTCGACGATGATGAAACCTTCGACTCTTTTTCCAAAAATGCCGTAATCGTTTTCAAAAAGCCACCCACCGACGAAATGCACATCGAAGATGTAAAACAAGTGAATGGCCAGTGGCTCGTTGCCGGCACCTCGGGCGTAATTCTCGTAGTTGTAGGGCTAGGCCAAACCATGAAGCAAGCGCAAACACAGGTGTACTCGCGCATTAAAAATGTCCTCATCCCCAACATGTACTATCGCACAGACATCGGCGACCGCTGGGTAGAAGACAGTGACCGCCTCCACACTTGGGGCTACCTGCGCTGACGGAATTTCGTGGGCGTACAAAACTTCTCCATACTGTTGTCGCTGGCCCCTAATTCAGACGGTAAACACGCTGCTCTGCCGATTGAAAAACCAGCGTCAGACCAGCCGGCGGGCTCTTTACTTGAAAATCGGAAACGGACGACACTACGTCCAAAACATGCGTTACACCCAACTGCCGGGTTTTCTGCAACGCTTCCAGGCTGGTTGACGCGGCCCGGCACGCTCCGCTCGCCCCGTTGTCCCGCGGGCTTGATGTAAGCCTTGTTGGAATAGTAGGCGGGAACGCTTCGGTCTAGAAGAAGGACCTCCCGGACCGAAGGCTCTGAATTCAAGTACTCAAAACTAGCCAGGTAAGGATTGTCCCGCTGCAGCTTCATTGCGGCATATCGAGGAGAGATCGCCGCCCTAAGGTCGTCGGTTTGCATTCGGCCGATCATAAACAGACCGTACGAAATCGAAATACCCACCAGCACAGCCGCCAATACTCGCGCGAGTTTGGCGCCGTTCGCGACAGCGTAATTCCATCCGGCAACCGAGAAAACAGCTCCGATCACGTACACATGTATGAGGAAGCGAGACTCCTGTTCCGTCAGATACCACAGAAAAAGCAAAAGAAACGCAAGCAGGATCAAGAGTCGAGCGAAGTTGTTCCGGCGCAACGCAACAATTCCAAAGGGAGCCAACCCTAGTGGACAAAGTCCGATTCCCCCTGCCCCAATAAAATTTGCTGTGTGATACGTCAAAATGAAGGGCAGTTTGAGGAAGGCAGACACTCCACGCCTCATCCTCACGCCCCTCCGCCGGATATATTCGTGAAATTGTTCCATTGCCTCACGGGAAAGATACTTGGGAGTGCAAAACCGCGCGTAGCCGGGCGGAGGAGGGTAAATCGGACAACCGAGGATAATCCAATTGCGGATATAAAATGGCGACGCGACCGCGCCGGCAATCGCGATCGCCAAACCGAATTTCCTTGCGGATCCGGGCCGATCCCCATGCCGTGTTGCGGCCAAAATAACTACGCCGCAAGCGGCAAGCGCGAAAAACGCCAGCAAGCCGGTATATTTTGTTCCCATAGCCAGGCCACAAAACATCCCAAAGCCTGCCCATTCTTGCCAGCGTTCGGCGTCAAATCCGATTCGTGCGGCCGCCAGCACAAATGCCGCGTATAGACCGTCAACGAAACACGCGTGCGATCCCACGTAAACGGCCGGCATAGTGGCGACTATCGCCGCAACCCACCATCCTTGGCCCGGGCTGAGGCCCAGTCGCATGCCTAATCCCGATGACACGAGCAGGAACAGCCCAAACATTAGCCAGCTGGAAAAATCCGGCGCTCGATCTCCTCTAATGGTCCTCAGCACTGCAAAAAGAGTCTCGGGAATCTGAGGAAATGCCGTGAGGCTGTTATCCGGAACGGGCCGAATCACACCTTCTCGCAATCAAGCTTTCGGGCCCAGGAGATGGTACGCAACGGTGTCCCGCTCCCAGTCTCCGGTGATTTCCGATGTTCCGGCAATTGCGGTGATCGTCAGGACCAGAAACACCACCCGCCCGGGAGGCAGGACTTCCTTGCTATTTGCCTTGGGAATCGAAGTCAGATCGCGCGCGGCCCGCCAAAGTGGCCGCAGCGCCAGTAGCACTGCGGCAACGAGGCTCACCACAATTGTCGTACGAGTAAAAGAGATTTGGCCGATTAGAAAAAGTCCGAGAGAAAATAACCCCAATCCGCCAAGCAGAGCGATTCCCGCGCGCTCCGCGCCTTTCGAACTTCGGGGAAGTGCGGACGTAATCCAAGCTCCGCACCCGGCGGCAGCCACACTCAGCGCGAACAGGCCGAATACGGCTTTGATTGCGGGCCATCACATGGGCTAACGGTGGCTACATTTGGACATGAGAACCATCGCGGCGTTCGAGCCTAGAATCCGTATGCCGATAAAAATCAGAAGAACGGCGGCCATCCACAACGTGGTAAGCAGACGGAACAACGGTGGGACGGGAGAACTACGCTCCAGTTGTGATGCTTCGCGATGAAGAGCTTCAGGACCGCTATCGCCATTCATCTGGATTATTTTGTCTTTCTCCGGCTGAGAATCAGCACTATGTCGGAAGGAACATATTACCTCCAGAAGCGCAGGCTCTTGCGGCCAATTTTCCGTTTTGGCACTGCGTGCCCGTCTCTCGCCGGTGGTCTCCTTGTCAACCGCGGGCCCGTACGATAAAGTAGCCGCGCTTTCACGGGAGCGCGGAAAAGTGCCAGTGGTTGCCGGCAAGGAAAAGCTAAAAGTATTGATTCGGCGCGCGGCCATCCAGAAACGCGTCCGGGAAGTGGCGCACCGGATCACCAAGGATTACGCCGGCGAGCGCGTCCATCTGATCGGCGTCCTGAAAGGCGCCTGCATCTTCCTCTCCGACCTGGTCCGCGAAATCAATCTCGAAACCTCCATAGATTTCATCGCCGTCTCCAGCTACGGAAAAAATAAAGAGAGTTCCGGCCAGGTCCGCCTGCTGAAAGATCTCGATAGCAGCATCGAAGGCCTGAACGTGATCGTGGTCGAAGACATCCTCGACACCGGCATCACTCTGACCTACCTGCTGCGCGTGCTCGAACAGCGCAAGCCCAAATCCTTGCGCATCGCCGCGCTCCTCGATAAACCCTCGCGCCGCATCAAGCAAGTCAAAGCCGATTACATCGGTTTTCAGATCCCCAACGATTTCGTCGTCGGCTACGGCCTCGATTACGCCGAGCGTTATCGCAATCTGAAAGACGTCTGCATCCTCACTCTTCCGCCGGAATAACCGAATGACGATGCCGCCCACAGAATCCAAAATCGCGCGCCTGATTGACCACACCCTTCTTAAACCAGACGCCTCGCAAAACGAAATCGCTAAGCTCTGCGCCGAAGCCCTCCAATACCATTTCGCCTCCGTCTGCGTGAATCCTTGGAACGTCGTGCAGGCCGCAGAAATCCTTCGCGGCAGCAACGTAAAGGTTTGCACCGTTGTCGGATTCCCGCTGGGCGCCACCCTGCCCGAAGTAAAAGTTTTCGAAGCGCAGAAATCCATCGAGCGCGGCGCCCAGGAAATCGACATGGTCATCAACATCGGCGCGCTGAAATCCGGCCGCCTCGGTGCCGTCGAGGCCGATATCCATGGTGTCGTGGTCGCCAGCCATCACGGCAAAGCCATCTGCAAAGTCATCATCGAAACTTGCCTGCTCACCCGCGAGGAAAAAATCCAGGCCTCGCTTGCCGCCAAAAATACCGGTGCGGACTTCGTCAAAACCTCCACCGGCTTCAGCACCGCCGGTGCCACGCCTGAAGATGTCCGCCTGATCCGCGAAACCATCGGCCCCAGCACCGGCATCAAAGCCGCCGGAGGCGTCCGCGCGCTCGAAGACCTGCAAAACATGGTCGCAGCCGGCGCCACGCGCATCGGCGCCAGTGCCGGCGTCAAAATCATCGAGCAGTTTCGCTTGGGGAAATCGTCCGCCACGCCCGACGTCTCTCCCGCCGGCCCTTACGGCGACAAATATTGAAAATTTCGCAGCAGGCTCATCTCGGCGGCAAGCCTCGCTCAGGTGCCTGCTATAATGAAACGGATTTTGCGCCCGCTGTTTGCGGCATCGTCAAAATGCCGGCCGCGGCAGCGCGCATTTCTCCGGCGGGGGGCCTGGGAGTTCCGAGACATCGTCAAATGGACGCGACAAAACTAAATCCCAAAATCGACGTCCCGGCGGACGCGCTCAAAATCCTGGCTGAACTAAGCCAGGAAATTAACGCGTCGCTCAATCTCGATGAAGTTCTGCCTAACGCGGCCAAGCTCATAAAGCGCCTTGTTGATTACGAAATTTTCGCGGTCCTCCTGCCCGACGAAACCACCGACCAGATGTACTTCCGTTTTGCCATCGGTCACCGCGCTGAAGTTGTGGACCACTGGCGCATCCCCATGGGTGAGGGCATCATCGGTGCCGTGGCCGCCACCGGACAGGCCATTCGCGTCGGCGACGTGCGCGCGGACCCGCGTTACCTCAACGCGCTCGATGCCGTTCGCTCCGAACTCGCCGTTCCGCTGATCGTTCGCGGCCGCGTCATAGGCGTTCTGGACATCGAAAGCAACGAGCTCGATTATTTCACTCCCTATCAGCAAACGATCCTGACTCTGGTCGCCTCGCGCATCGGCACCGCCATCGAAAACGCCAAGCTCTACGAACACGAGCGCAGCCAGTCCGAAACTTTGCTGCTGCTCAACGAAGTCGGTCGCGAAGCCAACTCCTCTCTCTCCGTCGAAGAAGTCCTTCGTCGCGCTGCCGAACTTACCAAGCGCCTCATCAATTACCAGATTTTCAGTATTCTGCTTTACGACGAGGCCGACAACGTTTTCCGCCATCGCGTCACCGTGAAATTCGGCCAGCGCGTTCAGGAAAAATTTGCCGTTCCCGGGCATGAAGGCATTGTTGGCGCCGCTGCATCCCTGAAACGCGCCGTCGTCGTGCCAGACGTCACTCTCGACCCGCGCTATCTGCTCATCAATCCCGAAACGCGCTCCGAGCTGGCCGTTCCCATGCTCAACAAGGATCGCGTCATTGGCGTGATGGACCTGGAAAGCCCGCAGCTGAATTATTTCACTCCAGATCACGTGCAGGCCCTTTCCATTCTCGCCGCGCATCTCGCCGTCTCCATCGAAAACGCGCGCCTCTACGAGCAACTCGCCCGTGACGAAGCGCGCATGGAGCGCGACCTCAGCGCTGCCCGCCGCATCCAAGGCGCTCTGCTGCCGCGCTTGCCGGGCCCGGAATTCGGCCTGGAAATTGCCGCGCGCGTAGTTTCTTCCCGCGAATTAAGCGGCGACCTCTACGATTTTCTCCGCTACGGTCCGCAGGAATTAGCCATCGCCATGGGAGACGTCAGCGGGAAGGGAAGTGCCGCAGCTCTTTACGGCGCAGTCGCGATCGGCACGCTGCGCAGCTTGGGCCCGCAAAAGCATCGCCCGGCGGAAATGCTCCGTGCGATCAACGGCTTTCTTGGCGAGCGACGTATCGAAGGCCGCTTCATGACGCTGTGCTTCGCCACCTGGCACCGCGGCCGCCACAAATTGCGGATTGCCAATGCCGGACAAGAAGAGCCGTTCCTCTATCACGGCGGCCGCTGTGAACGAATCATGCTCGCTGGATTTCCGTTGGGAATGTTTGAGGAATCTACTTACGATCAGCGCAGTTACATCTTGAATGAAGGCGACATCGTGGTATTTCACTCCGACGGCATCGGCGACACCCAAAATCCCGCCGGAGAATTCTTCGGCCACACGCGCCTGGCCGATCTGATCACCGCAAATCACCAACTCAACTCCGACGCCATCGCCGACCGCATCCTGGAAGAAGTTGACGCCTTCTCCGGAGGCGCGCACCCCTTCGACGACCGCACCCTGCTAGTCCTAAAAGTGAAGTAGCTCTGCCCTAATCCACCTTCGTCGAAGCCATCGGCGTCTTCGCCTTCTTCAAATGCACAAATGTATTCACCGAATCATTGAACATCCCCTGCTGATCCACAAACGTCATATGCCCGCTCTTCGGCAAAATCACAATCTGCGAATCCGCGATCTTTTCGTGCATTTCCTGCGATAGCGCCGGATCGCACTCGTCGTGATCCCCAGCAATGATCAAAGTTGGGACATGAATCGTGTGCAGCCGCTCCACGTACTCCACCGATTTCAAATTCCCATCAATCACGAATTCGCCGTGCGACCCCCACATCTCGCGATACAAATCCCACGCAGTGTTGCCGGTTACCGTCGGATCGTAATTCGGGTCCGGATGATTGTGATAAAGGTAAGGAAAATAAGCCCCGCCCCAGGCCGCAATCATGTACCCATTCGTGTAACGGTTTTTCTCGTATTCGGCACCGTGTCCGTACAGTCCCGCTTTCTCATCGCGATCAATTTGCTCGCGCACGTCGGCAGGCGCCGCCGCTTTTACCCGCGCCAGCACCTGATTCATCTCCGCAGTACTCGCAAACGTGCTGCACAAAATCAAATGGCTCAAATTATTTTGATATTTCAGTGCATACGCCTCCGCCAGCACGCCGCCATACGAATGTCCCAGCAAAGTGATTTTCCCCAGCACCAGCCCCTGCCGCACCGCCTCCACATCCTCCACCATATTTTCCACGGTATATCCGGCGGGATCGTCCAGCTTCTGCGAACGCCCCGAACCTCGCTCGTCAATAAAAATCAGCCGGTTCTGCCGCGCCAGCGGCAAAAGATACGGCAGAAAGTAATCGTGCGAACCGCCCGGCCCGCCGTGCACAATCACGATCGGCGCGCCCCGCCCGATCGTCTTGTAATAAATCAACACCCGGTGCGAATCGATGTAACCCTCCTGAATCGGATAATCCGCCACGGCAACTCGGCGCGGGGGCACCGTCGCGTCGTCTGCGGCCTCTTGCGCCGCCGCCGCTTGTTCCCGCGCGGCTGGCGCAGACTGCGCAGGCAATTCCGGCGCCCCAACGCACGCGCACACCAATCCCGCCAGCATAAAATATCCCATCAATCGCATGATTTTTCCTCCGCGGAAGAAACTCCTGCTGCTCAGCGCTCTCCCCACCGCAATTTGCTGCGCAGAATTTCGTAGTACGTCTTGCGAGGCGGACTCACCACTTGCACTTTTGTCGCAGCCTTGGTGATCACCACGCGATCTTGCGGCTGCAGCTGAAATCCAATCTGTCCGTCCAGCGTCAGATACACCGGCTCGCCCGACGCCGAAAAATCCAATTCCACACGCGCGGTATCCGGCACCACCAGCGGCCTATTCGTCAGCATATGCGGGCAAATCGGCGTAATCACAAACGCATCCAGGTCCGGATGAATGATCGGCCCGCCCGCCGCCAGCGAATATGCCGTAGAGCCAGTCGGCGTCGCCACAATCAATCCATCCGCGCGATAACGCCCCACGTGGTGATGGTCCACATGCACGTCAAAATCGAGCATGCGAGCCAGCGCCGCCTTATTCGCCACCGCGTCATTCAAAGCCGTCAACCGCTCGGCCGGCTTGTTGCTGTGCACGATTTCTGCTTCCAGCATCATCCGTTCGCTGGTTAGGTGCGCGCCCGCCAAAATCGTTTCCAGCACTGGATAAAGTTCCTCTAGCGTCACGCTAGTCAAAAATCCCAAGCCACCTAGATTCACCGCCAGAATCGGAACCTCGTGCCCGCCCAGCGCGCGCGCCGCCGCGAGCAAAGTACCGTCCCCGCCCAGCACGATCACTAAATCAACTTTCGCTGCCATTTCTTCCCGCGTCATCGCCGGGCCGTCGGGATCAAGCGTCGTGCGCGTGCGCGGGTCCACAAACACTTCGACCTTGCGCGTCTCCAGCCAGCGCCGCAATTCCGGCACCACGGCCGTCACCATTTCGGGGATTGGTTTGCAGATAATGCCCGCGGCGCGAATCATAATAAGAGGCAGAATTCTACTCTACCCGCGAGCACGCGCGTGGAGAAAAAACTCCTGGTTGCCTTCCGTGCCCGGCAAGTGGCTCGGCCGCACTCCGTGAACCAGCAAGCCGCATTCCGCAGCGGCAGCCTGCACGCGATCGATCGCTTTCTGATGTAGCGCCGCGTCCCGCACGATCCCGCCCTTGCCGATTTCACTTTTCTCCAGCTCGAATTGCGGCTTGATCAATATCAAAAACTCCGCGCCGGGCGCCGCAACGGGCACCACGGCCGGCAAAACTTTCGCCACAGAAATAAACGACAGGTCCATCGTCAGCAGCGCCGGAGGCTCCGGAATATCCTCAGCTCGCAGATAACGCGCATTGCGTTCGACAGTCGTCACCCGCGGATCCTGCCGCAATTTCCAATCCAGCTGATCGACGGTAACGTCCACCGCAAACACCCGTGCAGCCCCGCGCTGCAGCAAACAATCCGTAAACCCGCCCGTCGAGCTCCCCACATCCAGGCAAACTCGGCCGCCTGGCGAAATCGCAAAATCCTCCAGCGCTCCCTCCAGCTTCAATCCGCCCCGACTCGCATAACGCAGCGCCTCGCCAATAATTTCCACCCGCGCATCCGCAGCCACCTGCGACCCGGGCTTCTCCATCTTCTGCCCATTCACCAGCACATTCCCCGCCAGCAAAATAGCCTGCGCCCGCTCCCGCGAAGGCACCAGCCCGCGCTCAACAATCAAAACGTCCAGCCGCATTTTCCCTGGTTTGTTGTTTGGATTGCTCTTGCCGGAAGGAACCATCTCAGAAGTGTTTTTCGTTTTCATGCGTAAACAGAACTGCGGCCGTACAAGCGGTTGTCTATATGTTCTCCGATTTTCTCTGGGTCCTCTGTGTTAATGTTCTCGCCTTTCTCTGCGCCCGCTGCGCTCCAACTTCAAGCCCGCCGCGCCACCAAGAACTGCGCCAACTGCCGCAACCTTCCCCCCCGCTCCCCATAAAATTCCAATTCCTTCAAAGCCTTCGCCTCCAAATCCGCCGCAATATCCCGCGACACCTCCAGCCCATGCAATGCCGGATAAGTCGCCTTCTTCTGCGCCTGATCCTTCCCCGCGGTCTTCCCCAGCGCCGCCGACGATTCCTCCACATCCAAAATGTCGTCCACCACCTGAAACGCCCAGCCGATATGTTCCCCAAACGCCAGCAGCCGCGTGATGTCCCCGCGATCCGCGCCGCCCGCAATCGCTCCCGCCACAATGGACGCGCGAATCAAAGCCGCCGTCTTCGACCGGTGAATGTACTCCAGCATTCCCTTATCGGAAGCTTTTCCCTCCGCTTCCAAATCCGCCACCTGCCCGCCAATCATTCCGCGATCCGTCCCTGCAGCTTCTGCAATCATCGCCAGAATCGTCAGCCGCCGTTGCGGTTCGACCGGAGCAAGAGCCAAAGTGTGAAACGCCAACGTCAGCAGCGCATCACCCGCCAGAATCGCCATCGCTTCGCCGAACACTTTGTGGTTCGTTGGCTTCCCGCGGCGCAGATCGTCGTTATCCAGCGCCGGCAGGTCATCATGGATCAACGAATAGGTGTGAATAAATTCCAGCGCGCAGCCGATCTGCACCGCGCCGCCCTGGTCAGCCGAAAACATCCGCGCCGCTTCCATGCTCAAAATCGGCCGGATCCGTTTCCCGCCCGCAAACACACTGTAGCGCATCGCCTTATGAATGGAAATCGGCAGCGCGTCTTCCGGCGGCATCAGCTCTTGCAGCGCCGCTTCTACCGTTGTTCTGTCGTGCTCGAAGAAATCGGGGATTGTCATAGCCTCAGTGCAGATAAGTGGAAAGTGTACCGACCGCTACGCAAAAACCAATCGGCAACAGCTAATTATTTTCATCTTCCGGATCAAAAAGTTCCGCCACAATCTTGCCATCCGCCTTCTTCAGCAAAATCTCGACGCGCCCTTCCGCCTCTTCCAGCTGCTTCTGGCACTCGCGCGAAAGTTTTACGCCCTCTTCAAAGAGCCGCATCGCTTCGTCCAGCGACAAATCCGCGCTCTCCAGGCGTTTCACCACTTCCTCGAGCCGCGTAAGCGATTTTTCGAAGTCGCCCCTCTTCGGCGCTTCCACCGGCACAGCTGATTTATTCGGCACTGGACTCATGCTTCCTCGTTCCGCGCCCCCTGCAAGCGCTGAAATGTTCAAAAATTCTCGCGAAGCCAACTCATCAATGCCTGAGCTGGAACGGCGGGCTTCAGCCCCGCCGTCAAGCGCCCCAAACAAAGAGGCTTCAGCCCCTGAAGCCACGCTTTCCGATGGTAGCCGAATCTTTCTGAGATGCCCCGCCACCACTGTAGCAGCCAACCGGATTCTATCGCGATGATTTTATTGCAGCAATGCCGCACTACCATCGGTTCTGGGCCAGTGTCCGCTAACGCGGGTAATCCGGCTAATCCGGCACTAAGACAAGGATGTCGTCGCCGCCAAGACCCTTTGAGTCGCGACTGTTTGCTCGTCCAGATCAGTAACGCCGCGCCCCAAAATAACCAGACGATGGAATAAAAAACCCATGGCGATTTTGTTCAATTCCGGCCTCTTAACATCGTGAAAAACGATAGTCTCCAGTTCATGCGGGTGAACCAACCCAAAGTATCGGCATTCCCCCGCGTAATATTCATCGTGTTCTCCCATAAACAGGTAGGACACTCGTACGATTCGCCCGCTTGCCGAGTGAGAAAGGGTGAAAGACCTTGCACTGCACGCTTCGGCGTCTCTCATGACTCTTCTCTCGCCAATCCAGGCCGAGAGTAAGACAAGAACGAGCAACGGTGGATATATGCAAAGCGCAGTGCCGATGAACGCAAGCCGCGACGAAAAAATCCAGTTTAGGGAACTAAACTTCGTCGAACCGCCCGCTGCGAAAAACACGAGAGAAGCTACGGCGAGAAATGTAGGAACGGACAATAACCATAACCTCGTAAGTTCAACTCTCACGGCCAGGAGGTCATGCTCTAAAGCTCGGTTTCGATCTGGACGATTTAATCGCAAGGTAGTCCGTACGTAGAACACTTCCGTGCGCGGATACATCAAGAAACCCACGACGACACTTGCGACGATGAGGAACGCTATAAATCCTTCAAGGAAAGCCTCATATGGACCGAACAGCAGCACCATAGCAAGGACAAAGGCTCCGAGCAGTAAAGCCTTGGAGATTAGTTCCATCGTCGATTCCGTATGGCCGTAAAGGATAGAAAAAAGCTTGTATCTTTGCGGAAACGCTTCATTAGAACTGCCTGGCTTCTGTCATTGTCTGATTAATGCCGCGACCCGAAACTGGCCCGCTATTTCCTATCGGCGGGCAACAACGTCAGTCGATGCGCACGCGCCGCATCTTCGGCCGCAATCGAAAACGCCGCCGGGATTCCGCGCCCCGCAAACCACTCCGTAAACTGATCTCGATAGTAAGGACTGCCGTACTGCCCCGACTCCCCAGTGGGAATTTCCATCAGCGATCCATCGAAATTCGCCAAGTCCGCCACAAAACGCATCGCCGGCCCATGCCCCACGCCCATCGCCCGCACCGTATCAATCGTCCCGCCCTGCTCGTACGGCCCGCTGCTCAACATTCTGTGTAGCAATCCTGCGCGGCCCAGCGGATGAAGCATGTCCAGCGGATGCAGCCGTCCCCAATTCCAGCCAGACTCGATCGCTTGGCCCGTCTGCTTCTGCAATGCAGCCACAGCATCGTCCGCGCTGGCCATCAGCAACTCGTCGTAGTTCGCAAAGCCGCTAGGCAGCCAAGCTGCCGGCCGTTCACGCAACACATTTTCCAGAAACACTTTGTCGCGCCACCACACGTCGTTGTAAACGCTCAGCGGCTCCCACAATTCGTACTTCGCAACCTCATCACTCAAATAAGGCTGCAGCAAACGCACAAAAAGCGCTCGCCGCGTGTATTCCACAAAGGAAGTTTCCACCGATTCCGCCGTAGCCCGCGCATCCCATCCATCCAGCCCAGCGATCAATCGCTGCGCCCGCGCATCCGCCGGCTGCTTCGTCTTCACCGCTTGCAGCAGGGCACTGGCCAAGAAACGATTCGGCAAGCTCACTATATCGTTTTGAATTGCGTTGCAGTCCGCAACGGTTAACCCCGTGCGCCCAGTCAGCAATTCATAAAGCCGCGCCGTCCGATAAGGCCCCGCCTGCCGATCCGACAAATAATATTTGTATCCCGGCCCCACCGTCCGCGCGTTGGCCGTAGCAATAATCCCGTCCGATGGATTTTCCACTCGCGGCAATTCATCGAACGGAATATATCCCTTCCATTCGTAAGCGTCCGTATCGCCGGGAACAGGCAAAGCGCCATCGCCACTCGCCCGAATTGGAATCCGGGCCGGAATCGTGAACCCAATGTTCCCATCCACATCCGCATAAATCGTGTTCTGCCCCGGCCCTGCAATATGCCGCGTCGTCTCAATAAACGAATTCCAATCCTGCGCCTCACCCAACAACGGAAATCCAAAATCCAGCCCGCCAGGCTCCAAGGCCGTCCACCGCAGCGCGTAAGCCCGCCCGCCGCGCTCCGCCACATCGCGATGCACGACTGGCCCATGCCGCGTCACCACCACGTCCAGCGTCACATCCGGTTTTCCGCGCACCGCAATCACTTCGTGGCGTACGTCAGCCGTCAGCGTCTTGCCACCGGCGGAATACTCCAGCGGATTCGCTTCAGAAAACTTCTCAACGTAAAGATCCTCCACGTCCGCATTGCTGTTCGTCAAACCCCACGCGATCCGGTCGTTGTGCCCGATGATCACCAGCGGCGCGCCGGGAAGCGCAAATCCTTCCACGTTCAGCCCCGGCGCAGTCAAATGCATGACGTACCACAGCGCCGGCACCGAGAGCTGCAAATGCGTGTCGTTCGCCAGCAGCGGCTTGCCCGAAACCGTTAGCGCGCCGCTCACCGCAAAATTGTTGCTGCCGATTATTTCCGACGATTCTTCCTCGAACTGCGCCAGAAAATTCCGCGCCGCATCCCACTCGATCGCAGCGAACGGCGGTTCGGCGTCGGCATCGCCGGCATCGTCACCGCCGCGCAATCGATCGCCCAATCGCCGCGAAGACTTCATCTCCGCCGAAGCTCCCGGCGCGGGAAGGGAAGCCCCTGCATTCCAAATAAAATGGTCCAGCGGCGAATCGCTGACAAACAAATCTCTCGCCCGTTCCTCTCCCACTTTCCAGACAATCCACTGCCGGTTCAATTTCTCCTTCCATGTGGAAGTCAGCGTCTTATACATATACAAGCTGATCAAATAAGTGTCCGCTGGAGTCCAAGCCCGCGGCCGGTACCCCAGCGCCGCAAATTCAATCGGCAATTTCCCGCCGCGCTCCGCAATATTGTCGTTCACCCCGCGCGCATAATCTTCCAGCAGCGCACGAATTTCCGGAGAAGCATCCGCCGCCGCGCATTCCGCCGCCTGCCGCATTCCCAAAGCGCGATTTTCCCGGTCGTAAGCCAGCCCCACCTCGCCAAAAATCTCAGACAAATCTCCGCCCGCCGCCCGCCGCAACAAATCCATCTGCCACAAACGGTCCTGCGCCATCAAATAACCCTGCGCCGTCACCACATCTTGCAGCGATTTCGCGCGAATCCACGGCCGCCCCCACCGGTCGCGGTCCACAATCACGCCATCCTTCAACCCGCCGATCGCTACGCTTCCATCCAACCGCGCCAGCGGGCGCCGCGCGACCCACCAGCCCAACACCAAAACCGCGCCAACAATCACCAAAACCCCCGCCACCAAATATCGAAAAATCCGCGATCCGCGTGTCATCCTTCTCAGTCCTCGCCCTCTCGCTGCAACAGCCGCGCAGTGTAGCCCACCCCATAACACGCCCGCAACGCGGTCATCGCTCCTCACTCGCCCCGACCCGCTCGAGACTCATCACCCGTCACATATCACTCATCGCGTGCCACTCGCCACTTCCCACTCGCTGCTTGCCCGAGCGCCCCAAAAAGATGCAAAATCCCGCCATGCCTCACGAATTCACAGATTCCCACCTCGCCGACGCCATCAGCCTCTTCCGCCACTACAAAAATCTCGCTGAACGCGCCATGGCCCAGGCCCCCGACGAAGCCCTCACCGCCACTCTCGATCCCGAATCAAACTCCATCGCTATCATCGTCAAACACATGTACGGCAACATGCGCTCCCGTTGGACCGATTTCCTCACTTCCGACGGCGAAAAGTCCGACCGCAATCGCGACACCGAATTCGAATCCCCCGCCACGTCGCGCGCCGAACTCATCGCCCAATGGGAAACCGGCTGGAAATACGTCTTCGACGCCCTAGCCTCGCTCACCGACGCCGACCGCAACCGCACGGTCCTGATCCGAAGCGAACCGCATTCCGTGACCCAAGCCATCAATCGCCAGGTAGCCCATTATTCCTACCACGTAGGCCAAATCGTGTTTCTATCCAAGCACTTCGCCTCCGCGCATTGGACCACGCTGACAATCCCGCGCGTAATGTCCACCAAAGCCACAGCAAAAATCCGCGCCGCCCAGGACTCGAAGCCCCCAGCGAACTAGCCGGCCGATCCCGCGCCCAATCTGGAGCCACGAATCCGAAAACGCGTGGCCCGCCGCTCTCCACACCAATCACTGATCACTACTCACTAATCACCACTCACGCATTACTCCCCCCGCTCCGCCTCTCCCCTTGCTAAAATCACCCAAGATGATCGCCCTGCAACTTTTCGCTGTCCTGGCGCTAGTCGGCATCAACGCCTTCTTCTCCGCCGCCGAATTTTCCCTGATCGCCGTCCGCCAATCCCGCGTCCGCCAACTAGTCGAGCAAGGCGACGCCCGCGCCAAAGTAGTCGAAGCTCTGCTCACCGACCTCACTCGCGTAGTCTCCGGCGTGCAAGTCGGCATCACGCTAGCCAGCCTCTCGCTCGGCTACCTCGGTGAAATCACCCTCGCCGGAATTCTCAGCCCGCTGGTGCAAGCGATCCCGCGCCCCTGGGCCGCCGTAATCGCTCACGGCACCGCGCTGGCCATCGCCTTTGGACTGCTCACCGTTCTGCAAGTTGTCCTCGGCGAACTCGTCCCCAAGAGCCTCAGCCTGGCCCGCGCCGAACGCGTCGCCCTGCTAATCGCGCGCCCCTTTTCCTGGTTCCTAAATACTTTTCGCTGGGCCATCGATTTTCTCGACGATACCGCTGAGAAATTCGTAGGCGCGCTAGGTGTGGTTTCACCGCACAGCCACACCCTGGTGCGCTCCACGGAAGAACTGCAGGTAATGATCCAACAAGCTCGCGATCGCGGCCTCCTCCCCGCCGCCGAAGTAAAATTCATTCAAGCCGCGATGGAACTCGGCCAGATCCAGGCCCGCGAAGTCATGGTCCCGCGCCCCGACGTCCACGCCCTCCCCGCCTCCGCCACTCTCGAAGACACCATGACCATGTTCGCCACCACCCAGCGCTCGCGCATCCCCGTGTACGAAGGCACGCTCGACCACATCCTCGGCTTCGTCCACATCAAAGACATGATCTGGATCCTCCTCGATCGCGCGCGCCGCGCCGAAGATCATCAGCCGCTCGCCGAATTTAATCTGCGCACCGTTCTCCGCGACGCGCTGATCGTCCCTGAGACCAAGCCCGTCAGCGAGCTCCTCCTCGAATTCCGCGCCCGCCGCACCGGCCTCGCCATGATCGTAGACGAATTCGGCAGCATCCTCGGCCTCGCCACCCTCGAAGACATCCTCGAGCAAATGGTCGGCGAAATTCACGATGAATTCGACGTCGTCGAACGCCCTCTGACCCTGCCCGACGGCGGCATGATCTTCGACGCGGCCATCAAAATCCGCGAACTCGCCGCGCGCTACAACATCACCCTTCCCGAAGATCCCTCCTACGAAACGGTCGGCGGTTTCGTCTTAACGCGCCTGGGCTTTATCCCCCGAGGCAGCGAAAGCTTTGAAGCCGATGGCTATCGCTTCACCGTAATGGAAATGGACCATCGCCGCGTCTCGCGCCTGAAAATCAAACCGCTACCGCCAGCGCTCGTCCCGTCACCGTCAGCGACGCCGAAATCCGAAGAAGCCCCACGCTCCGAGCAGCAAGACGCGAGCGCGGAGCACGATGTACCCGCCGAAGTATTGCAAATGCCGTTGGGCATATCCGCGGCCGAATCGCGCAGCGCTAAGAAAATTCGTCGTGCCACGCGTAAAAAATCTTCCAAGCCTTCATCAGAAGGCACGGTATCCTCTCCCGACGAGCCCGCCCCGGATTCAGCATCCTCGGGGCCAGCCCATAAATGATTCGCTACATTTCAATCCGCCTGCTGTTCGCGCTTCCAGCGCTCTGGCTCATCCTCACCATGGTTTTCCTGCTTGCGCACATCGTTCCCGGCGATCCTGTCGCGCAAATGCTCGGCGAAGGCGCCCGCGCCGAAGACCTCACCCAACTCCGCCACGCGCTAGGCCTCGATTTGCCGCTTCCCGTGCAATACGGCCGTTACCTCTCCGGCGTTCTGCACGGAAATCTCGGCGAATCCTTCCGCTTCCAGCAGCCGGTGCTAAAGGTCGTCGCCGAACACTATCCGGCCACTCTCGAACTCGCCGCGGTCGCCCTCTTGATCTGCGCACTTATCGGAATTCCCGCAGGCGTCCTGGCAGCACACAAACGCGGTGAACGGACCGATCACACCGTTGCTGTGCTCACTCTTTTCGGCCTCTCCGTCCCGAATTTCGCGCTCGGTCCCGTGCTCATACTTTTATTTTCAGTCGTGCTCGGCTGGCTCCCCGTCTCCGGTCGCGGCGGCATCTCGCACCTGATCCTCCCCGCGTTCACTCTTGGTGCCGCGCTCGCCGCCATCCTCACGCGCATGGTGCGCACCTCCGTAATCGAAGAGCTTTCCGCCGATTACGTTCGCACCGCCCGCGCCAAAGGTGTCTCCGAATCCGGCGTCCTCTTTCGCCACGCTCTTCGTAACGCGCTAATCCCCATTCTCACCATCCTCGGCCTGCAATTCGGCTCGCTCCTCGCCGGAACCATCGTCACCGAATCGATTTTCTCCTGGCCCGGCATCGGCCGCCTCGCAGTGCAAGCTATCGGCGCCCGCGATTATCCGTTGCTGCAAGGTTGCATCCTGCTGATCGCCGTGTCCTACGTATTCGTAAACCTCCTCACCGACTTGGTGTACGCGGTGGTGGACCCCCGAGTGCGCTTCGAATGAGCACGCCGCAAAGGAAATCCCAACCGCGCAACCTTCCGCGTGAACTCCTGCGCGAACTCGCCGATTTCCTCCGCCGCAGTGTCCCCGGCCGCTGGGGATTCGCGCTCACACTGCTGCTGGTAATCGTCGCCGTAGCCGCTCCGTGGCTCGCGCCCTACGATCCCGTAGCACAAAATTTGCCAGCTCGCCTCCTCGCGCCCACCGCCGCTCACTGGATGGGCACAGACGAGCTAGGCCGCGACATCCTCTCGCGCATCATCTTCGGCACGCGCGTCTCCATGCTCGTCAGCGTCTGCGTGGTGTTTGGTGCGGGAACAATCGGCCTGGCAATCGGCGCGGTCGCGGGCTATTTCGGAGGTTGGTTCGATCGCTTCGTCAACATCATCCTCATCAACGCGTTTCTCTCGTTTCCGGGCATCCTCCTCGCGATCGCCTTCGCCGCATTCCTCGGTCCAGGCCTCGATAAAGTAATTCTCGCGCTGGTAGTCACCGGCTGGGCCGGCTACGCGCGCCTCGCTCGCGCGCAAATTCTTCAGGCCAAAGAAATGGAATACGTCCTGGCCGCGCGTTCCCTGGGCGCTTCGCACGCCCGCATTCTAGTGCGCCATCTGCTCCCAAATATTTTGCAACCGATTCTCGTCCAAGCCACCATCGCCATGGCCGGCGCCATCCTGGCCGAATCCACCCTAAGCTTTCTCGGCGTCGGCGTTCTAGCCCCCATGCCCAGCTGGGGCGCCATGCTCAACGACGCCCGCGGCCATCTCTTCGACGCTCCCCACCTCGTACTCTTTCCAGCCCTAGCCGTAATGACAGCAGTCCTGGCCTTTAACCTACTAGGCGACGCCCTCCGCGACTGGCTAGACCCCCGCATGCGCTCCTACCTGATCATCACTTCGCTCGCCCGCTAATCTCCGTTGCCGCCGCCTTTGAATTTGCTTTGCCGTACGCCGTTTTTGCGTTCTCCGCTTTTCTCTGTGTCCTCTGTGTTAATCTTCTCGCCTTTCTCTGCGACCTCTGCGCTCCGAACTCTGCGTCCTCTGCGTTAAATCTTTCTGCCTTGCTCAACGACGTCGCGACGCACCCATCCCGCCGCGCCAAAACCCAACGCCAAAAATGTCGTGAAATAAAATCCGGGAAAACTCAGCAGAAAAAAAACCAACCCTACCCCAACTCCACCGTAACCTCAGCCCCTCGCCCAATCCCCAAAACCCGCGCCGCATTCCCCTTATTCACGCACAATTCCAAATACCCGCCCGACCCGATAATCGCAAACGGTTCACCCGCCGCCCCCGACGCAAACGTCGGCAACAACTTCTTGATCTCCGCATTCCCAGCCCGAATCGTAAACTTTGCGTCCGCCGCAATCAAACCCGGCGTCTCCTCACCCTTCAAATTCGTAATCAAATTCCCAAAATTATCCAATTTCAACACGACGCACTTGATGGTATTCCCGTTCACCTTCGGCTTCGGAATGCTGAACCGCACAAAATCCTCAATCAACTCGCCGAAACTAGCCGTCTGCCAGTTCTTCGAAAGCCACCCCGCCACCGGCGCGAAAATATCGCGCCCATGAAATGTATTGCTCACCGGCTGCCGAAAATAATGCTCTGAAGTAATGTGCCAGGCAAAAAGCGATTCCGACTGATCGTAAATCGCGGAAAGCACTCCATTATCCGGCGCCACAAAATAATGCTGATCCCCGGCCACCACAATGGGCCGCCGCTGCGTTCCCACGCCCGGATCAACCACCACCAGATGAATTGTCTTCGGAGGAAAATAGTTATACGCCTGGCTAATCGTCAACGCGCCATCCAGCACATCGTGCGCGATCACGTGATGCGTGATATCCACAATATTCACTTCCGGATTGATGCTCAGGATCACGCCCTTGATCACGCCCACCAGGTGGTCGTTCGTCCCGTAGTCCGTCGTCAGCGTAATAATTGGCCGCGCCAAGTTTCGCCCCCATGAATTGCGCGGCGCAATCACAGAAATCCAGAATGCCGCATTCTTCGACGCTATCGGACACCCGCAACCCTGTCAAGGCAACCTGCGCGTACCTGTAACGCACTCGTACTATCGCGGTTTCGCGGCCCCCATAGGCCTCTGCTTGACCCCTCTCGCGCGTACCGCTATTCTAAATGCACGCGGCTTCCAGCCATGCGCATCTATCTCGACTACAACGCGACAACTCCCGTGGACTCCGCCGTCCTCGACGCCATGCTGCCTTATTTCGCCGAAAACTTCGGCAACGCCAGCTCGATTCATTCGCCAGGGCAACGCGCGCGTGGCGCGGTGGACGCGGCCCGTGCATCGGTAGCCGCGCTCCTCGGCGCCAAGCCTTCCGAAATCGTATTCACCAGCGGCGGCACCGAATCAGACAATCTCGCGCTCTTCGGCGTCGTGGCCGCGTCGCAGGAACCGCGCAAGCACGTCATCACCACGGCGATCGAACATCACGCGGTCCTCAACGCCGCGCAAGCTCTGGAAAACATCGGCGCCGACGTCACCTTCATTCCCGTAGGCCGCGAAGGAACCGTGGATCCCGAAGACATTCGCCGCGCGCTGAAGCCGGAAACAGTCCTCATCAGCGTGATGTACGCCAACAACGAGCTCGGCACCATCCAGCCCATCGAAGAAATTGGCCGCATCGCCGTTGCCGCAGACGTCTTGTTCCATTGCGATGCCGTGCAAGCCGCCGGCAAGTTGCCGCTCGATGTAAATCGTCTCGGCGTGGACCTGCTCTCCATTTCCGCGCACAAAATTTACGGCCCTAAAGGCGTCGGCGCGCTCTACGTCCGCTCCGGCACGCCCCTTGAACCGCAATTCCATGGCGGCCATCATGAACGCGATCGCCGCCCCGGCACCGAAAATGTTCCGGGCATAGTTGGCTTGGGAAAGGCCGCGGAATTGGTGCGCAAGAATTTGATGACGGACTGCGCGCGCATCACTTCGCTCCGCAATCGCCTGGAAGACGCGCTGCTCGCAACGTGCGGAGACGCCCGCGTAAACGGAAATTGCGCCCAGCGCGTGTCCAACACCTCGAACATTTCGTTTCACGCAGCCGGCGGGGAAGCGCTGGTAATCGCGCTCGACCTGCAGGGCATCGCCTGCTCCACCGGCGCAGCCTGTTCCTCCGGCGCAGTAGGCCCGTCGCACGTGCTGCTAGCCATCGGCCTTTCCCCCGACGAAGCACGCAGCAGCCTGCGCCTCAGTCTAGGCCGCACCACCACAGCCGAAGAGATTGACCAGGCGATCGCAGTAATTCCGCAAGCAGTCGAGCGCCTCCGCGCCCTCTCACCGCTAAGCGCAAACGCGCCAATCTCGGCGTGACGGGCAGCCTGTGCCGTCGAATTTGCTTTTGGTTTTGAATTTGTCTCTGAATTATGTAGCGCCCGTCCCGCGCAGCGGGACGGGCGCAGTTGACGTTGCCTTTGAATCTGTTTCATCGATTTCGCAAACGAAAAGGATCAAACAGTTGTCATCTTTAAGCCAACTCGAACCAACAGCCAGCCAGCCCGCGGTCGCCACCGCGAACACCGTCGCAGTCGCCATGTCCGGCGGCGTCGACAGTTCCACCGTGGCCGCCATCCTCCACGACCGCGCCCAAACCATCGTCGGCCTCACGATGCAACTGTGGAACCAGCGCCGCCTACCGCAACTCGAAAATAACGGCCCCACCCAGCATCGCTGCTGCTCCCACGATGATGTCTACGACGCCCGCCGCGTGGCCGAACATCTCGGCATCCCTTTCTACGTCGTCAACTTCGAACGCGAGTTCGAGCTGAACGTAATCCGCCCCTTCGTCGCCGACTATCTCGAAGGCCGCACTCCCATCCCCTGCACCATGTGCAACAATCACGTGAAGTTCGATCAACTCCTGGTCACCGCGCGCCAGATCGGCGCCGAGCGCATCGCCACCGGCCACTACGCCCGCGTCCGCCACAACGCACAGACCGGCCGCTACGAACTCCTCCGCGCCTTGGACGAGTCCAAGGACCAAACGTATTTCCTTTTCGGCCTAACGCAAGAACAGCTAGCCCGCACCGATTTTCCCCTCGGCGAACTCACCAAGCACGAAGTCCGCGAAATCGCGCGCCGCCTGCAAGTCCCCGTCGCCGAAAAGCCCGAAAGCCAGGAAATTTGTTTTGTTCCCACTGGAAATTACGTGAAGTTCATCGAAGGCTATCTGCACGAGCAGGGAAGCGAACTACCAAAAGAACCCGGCGACATCGTCTCAACTTCCGGCGAAGTTCTCGGCCGCCACGCTGGCCTGCATCAATTCACCGTGGGCCAGCGCAAGGGCCTCGGCCTCTCGGGTGGCCAGCCCCCGATGTACGTGGTCGCGCTAGACCGCGCACAAAATCGCTTGGTAGTAGGCGAAGATCAGGAACTCCGCAGCGCTACCTGCGAAGTCCGAAACGTCAACTGGATTCCCTACGAGGTTCCCGACCATCCAGTGCAAGCAATGGTCCGTATCCGTAATCGTCACGAACCCGCCGCAGCAGAAATCGCCCCGCTAGACGCCACCACAGCCCGCGTAATCTTCCGCGAGCCCCAGCGCGCCATAACCCCAGGCCAAGCCGCCGTGTTCTACGAAAGCGAAAAAGTCCTGGGCGGCGGCTGGATCCGCTGATTTTTTTCACCCGCTAATTTCCAGATTAAGCCTGCAGAAAGTCGAAACACAGAAGATGTGCCTGAAGAAAAATCACAACCGCGGAGTGTCCAACCTCAAATAAAAAGCTCTTCATCCTGTGAAACCGAATCCGCATCCGCATCCCGCTCCGGCTTATTATTCTGCTGCCGCCGTAGCATATCCAACCCCACCTTGATCCCCTTCATCACCGCCGAAGCCTGCCGGATCGGCCCCCACAAAGTATTCCTGAATTTCGTCCCCGCCTCGTCCACTACTTCCAGCGCCCCAGTCAAAATCTGGTCCGCGCGAATCACCTGAATCCGTAGCCGCTCCAGCGCCTCGGTGAACACACGGTCCACCTTCTGCGCCTGCCCGCGCGCCAGCCGCGTAATCTCCGCCGTGTCGCCCATCACGCTGGATATGCGCCCCTCGGAATCTTCCAGTATCCGGTTCACGCGCAGCAGGATCGGGTCCACGCGCCCCTGCAGGTCATTCGCAATCCGCGTGAATTGCTCCATCGACACTTTCAACTGCACGAACATCGCCACCAAAATAGCCATCTGCACAACAATAGCTATAGCTGCGATGATGATGAACGCCTCGACCCAGCCGGACATTAGGCTCCTTGCGCTGCCTTAGGACGCCTTCGATTCCTTGCGGTACGTGTCCTTCCCCGCGTCCACCGCCGAGGAAAGCGCATCCTTCTGCCGCGACATAATTTCCTTGCTGCGCTCGATCAAATCTTCAGCCCGCTCGCGCAATTCCCGCGCCTTCTTCTGCGCGTATTCGCGGCCTTCGTCGGCCTTGCCCGTCAAATATTCACGTGTCTCGTCGCCGGACTTCGGTGCGAATAAGATGCCAACCAGCGCTCCAATTCCCAACCCCACCAAAAAAACGCTAACCTTTGAACCTACACTGTTGTCGCTCATGGTCCACCTCAGGGCTCGACAGTAGCATAGCCGTCCCAACCGAGGCAAGAGAACCGGTCCAAACGCTGCAACTTCGCTGCACGCAGCGAGTTAAGAGCCGCACTTCGGGGTCGAAACCTTAGAGCTGAGGGGTGCCATATCGCCATCGGTGCACAGCCAATATCGGGCCTGAATAGCACCAGCGGTATTACAACCACGTCAAGCTGTCAGCCGGGAAGCCGTAACAACCCTCGCAGGCCTCGTCCGCTTTTCCAGCATCGCCAACCTCTGCGCGTGATCCATCGCTTCCCAAGGCACCAGTCTCTCCGCCAGCACATCCATCCTGCGCAGCAAAGTCAATTCCACGAACAACTCCATAAAATCCATATCGCGAAATACCAGTGAACCGGACTCCCGCATCTTGTCCCGTATCTGCTCCAGATGCGCAGGCATCTCCGTCCAGTGCAGCCCCGAACGGTGATGATGACAAAGGTGGTACCCCTCGTTCATAAAATTCACTTCGTCATACACCGTCACCGTATTCGCAAAATAATCCTCGGGCCGCTCCTCGTCGTAAAAAGCGTGCTGTACCCACGCAGTCATCGCCATGATGAAATTCATCGCCATCAGCGGCACCAGCACGTACGCAATCCCCAGTCGCCAGTTATAAATGAACACCGCCGCGAAATAAATCGCATACAGCGTGATTCCCCATACCATTCGCCGCCGGTTCTCGCTCTCGCCCTTGGCCGTGAAGTACGCATACGGCGCCAGCCCCAGCACCGTCCAAAAATTGTCCGCCAGATACCAGAAGAAATGCAGCCGGTTGGTCCGGTCATACCCAATCGTGGAAGTAGTGTCGTCCGGCCCGCTGTTTTCCTTGTGATGCAGCCGCACATGCACCGTGCGATCCAGTTCCGGCACGTTGCCATACAAAAATCCCAGGAAAAATTCAAAGTAACGTCCGAACACCTTATGGAACGAATCCGAAAAATATCCCTGCCGCCGGTGCGCCTCCAAATGCTTCGCGCTGAACATCCGCACGAACCGCTGGAACTTCACTCCGTACAAAGAAAGATAAAAACCGATCACCAGCAGCGGCCGCGGTTTCCCCAAAATCATTTGCGCCACGAAAATCGGCACCGCAGTAAGCGTCAGCGATACCATCAGCCGCAGTGCCGGAGTATCGCGCGCGTCCCGCAGGATTTGCTGCCCCAGCCGCTCAATCAACCGGTCGTAAACTCCGGAAATATATTGATAAGCCTCGCGCAGCGGCCGAATTTTCCCCAGCAGCGCAACCACCGCATAGCATCCCATCGAAATCGCCCCAATCAGCAGCACCGCCGCGATGCTCGCGACCGCCGTCAATACCGCCAGCGACCGAAACGTCGCCCGGAACTGCGCCCCCACGCTCAACGTCGGCCTAACCGTCGTCGCGACAGCGCCACTCCGCACGTCGCTACTCACGCCACCACGCCCACCGCCACACACGTCGCTTGGTACCTCGTCCGGCACGCCGCTGCGCCCGACGCTCTGCGTCTCACCGCTGCCAGCGCTTCGCACGTCGCCAGGCACGCCGTTTCCGGCGTCGTCCAGTTCCGCCGCGCCTGCTTTCCCTGCAATTTGCATGTTCGTCGCCTAACCGATGTACTACTGTCGTCCGCGCCCATACGCAAAAGAAATCTACACCGAAGCAGTCAAAACTTCCAGCGACGAACGAGTGTGCGGAAAAATGCTCAAATTGTCATCCCGCAGGCGCCTTTTGCCGGAGGGATCTGCTTTTTCCTTAACGTTTGCGCGAACGGCAGTTCCCTCGCTGCGCTCGGGATGACACCCGCTCCACTTTTTCCACAAACTGTTTAGCCGCTGAAGTATCGGTTTTGCAGTTCTCACTCAGACTCTTTAGCTCCGCGCCGTTGACCTGGCCGTTGCCTTCGTTCTTCGCCGTCATCCTGAACCCGCTACAGCGGGTGAAGGATCTCTCTTCGCTCCCCATCGACTGCCGTCTCCCCACCCGCCGTGCTCCGCTTTACCTTGAGGCCCTACCGGTGGCAGGGCCGAATGGGAAATCCGTCCCGCAAGATTTTCAACCCCATCACAAAAAATTCCCTTCGACGCCGAATTCCTAGCCCTCCTGATTGTTTTCCTCGGTAGCGTGTCAGATACCACAGCCCTTGCTTTGTGAGCTTGATTCGTGAGGCCAACAATGTCACGCAACACAGCCATCGTTGTTCTGTTCCTCGCCGCGCTGCTGGAAGCTGGCGGAGACGGATTGATCAGGGCAGGACTTCACAAAACCCTGCCCTGGCAAAAGGCCTCGCTGTTTGCAGTCGCGGCGGTCGTCTTGTTCGCATACGGATGCACTGTCAACTCGCCGCCCTGGGACTTCGGCAGACTGCTCGACCTCTACGTGGTGTTTTTCTTTCTCACCGCTCAAGCCATCTCTTGACTGGCATTCAAGCAGATTCCATCTCTCGCAGTCCTCGTCGGCGGCCTATTCATCGTCACAGGCGGCATAATCATCGCAACCGCAAACACATAAAGTCAGTCCGCAGCTGAGCTGCCGCTGGCGGGCGAGGATGCGCCACGCGGAAGTTCTTGGTGCAATCGATCGGGTAGTGTGCCAAGGTCGGCCAGCGGCCCAAGCATCGTAAATCAGCATTGGCCGGTTTCAATCAGCGAAGCAATCGCGTCAACGGTGTCGATTTTCCCCTGATCAAATCCAATGACAGCAAAGTCGAGGCCGAACTGCTCTTCGAGAAAGACGACGATTTCCACGGCGTCGAGTGACTGCAAGCGGCCGCCGAGCAGCAACGAATCGCTATCCGCGAACTGGAGCGCGTCGCCTTTGGTGGCCAGCAGTTCCTTCAGAAATTGCCGAATGGTAATTCTTTGATCCACTCTTTCCTCACGACGTCAAATTGAACAGATGTGCCAGAAAACGAAAATGCTCGTGAATGGGATAGGTCCTGCTGGTGTCTGAAAAGATGCGCAGCAGGCAGTAAAAAAGCGCTACGGTTAGCGAAGGAACCAGTCGCCCCCTCACCCAACCGGTTGGAATCGGTCTGCGCTTTCGCAGCTGCGAAATGCCGATGGCCACGCCAAGTACCAGGCAGTAGAACATGTACGGCTGGTAGGCCACGATTGCTTTCCAAAAGCCGAGCTTCGCGATCGGTTCCGGTTCGTTGAAAAAATGGTAGTAGGCGTTCCCGAATGAAGCGGCGGCAAGAGTTGCGGCGAAGAGGCGAATTTTTGGGCGCCCTTTGAAATAGCGCATGAAGGTGGGATAGAAAAACACATCCACCAGCAATTCCTTAAAGTAGAAATAGTAGCGATTCCAGAACTCTGCGATGGTGCGGGATTCGAGCGGGCGATAGGTGTTGCGCAACGCTGCGAATCCAGCCATGCGACAACAGGCGATGATTCCGTGTCCCAGGACGGATATGGTCAAGACCGCTTCGAAAAACGCGGCGACCAAGCTGGCCCAGCACAGAAACCAGGGATAGGACGACCGTTGGACGCTGTGTTCGAATGCTGCGGCGAAGGTGGGGATTCCGAGCCGCTGATACACGATCGCCTGAAATGCCCGGAGCGCCATATTCAACACCAGCGCCCACGCCAGGAGTTTCAGACCTTTAAGCTGCGTTATCGCCAGCCGCTCGGGTGTGTGCGCTTCGATGCGGCGCAAGTAGGCCGAGCCTTTCGGGAATGGAACGTTTGTGGAGCCCCAAAAGGGATGGAAGGTACCTAGTTGCAGACGAAAGGGATCGCGATCCTTCGAATCACGATCCAAGAGCGCGTAGCTGATGAACCACAGGTAAACACTGAAGATCATCGCGAAACGCCAAGCCACGAAGGAACCGGGGAATGAACCGAGGAATACGGAAGTGATGTACACAAATATAGCGTAGGCGGTTAGCAGCGTAAGAATCGGGCGGCGGCCGAACAAGGACTGGCGGAAGCGCGCGGCGAACCAGAACAACAGCCCGCCGATTGCGCAGGCGCAAGCCCTCATGACGAGCGGCGACAGAATAATCGTGCTGAATTCGGTCTTCTCAATCGGGAGCAGAAACGTCCATTGCAACACGCCCAGCGTAACGAGTAAGCGGCGGTGCTTTGGCAGAACGGTGATCAGCGCGAGCCAGAGCGTCATCACCTTCCATTCAGGAACGGTATATTTCGAGCCCAGGCCGAAGAGCAGCAGGACTATGGCTTTCCCGGCGGGAGTCTGCGCGAAGGATACGATGGACGGATAGGTATCGAGTGGCGGGATGATGCGCAGTCGCAAAGGGCGCGGAGGGCCCGCGGCAACGAGATCCGCTGGTGTCGCCGAGGCACCCACGGCTAATTGCCCTTACCGCCGAGAAGAGAGACCAGTTCGCGTCGATTTATTTTGCCGTTGGCATTTAGCGGAAGCGCGTCCACGTGATGGATGGCCGCGGGAACCATGTAACTGGGCAGGCGGCCTTTCAATAATGCTTTTTGCGCGACATCTGACACCGGGATTTGGCCGCCGATGAAAGCTACGATGCCCGCGGCGGAACCGTGTTCGATGGGCCAGGCAACCGCAGCGACCGAATCGGTCTGGTAGATTTCGCGCAGGTGCGCTTCGATCTCTTCGAGTTCTACGCGGTTGCCGCGAACTTTTACTTGGTTGTCGAGCCTGCCCAGGTGGTGGTACGTGCCGGAGGCGTCTTGAAAGCCAAGATCGCCAGTGCGGTACCAGCGCTTTCCGGAGAACGTCGGATAACGCTGCTCAGTTTGCTGCGGGTCGCCAAAATAGCCGGAGCTTAGCTGCGGGCCGGAGATCAGGATTTCGCCTTGACCTTCCGTCAGAATTTGCAAGGCTGAGTTGACGATCGCGATTTCAATTCCGGGAAATGCCGCGCCGATCGCTACTACGCCGCGACCGGGAGTCGCGTCTGCGGCTCCGGAAAAGCGCTGGCCGGTGCAGACGACCGTTGCTTCGGTGGGGCCGTAGAGATTGTCCAGGACACTGCTGGATGCGGCCTTTTGCCAGGCTAGCGCGGCGGCGACGGGCAAAGGCTCACCTGAAAACAGCGAGTAGCGCAATGTCGGGAGCGAGGCTGGCGCGAGAAGTTTCATGCGATCGGTACAAACCGCGACCGACGGGACCGTGAAAATGACCGTGATGCGATTCTGCTGGATGCATTGCACTGGTGCCATCACTTGCGTGGCTGGAACCACGTAGAGCGCGGCGCCACAGTTCCAGGTCATGAACATGTCGAAGACGGAAATGTCGAAAGTTGTTTCCGCGACGCCTGCGACTCGATCGGTGGGGCCGATGTCGCAGCGCGAGCGCATCACATTTACAAAGTGCGCGACTCCGCCAGCGGGGATCATCACGCCTTTTGGAATGCCTGTGGTACCGGACGTGAACTCAATGTAGCCGATGTGATCGGCGTTCACGCTGAGAGGTTTGTCGGTCGGATCGAACGCGGGCAGCGATTCTGTTCCCTCGATTCGGGAATTTGCGGTCTGATTCGCGGGCGCCAAAATGTATGGCGGGCAGTTTTGCAGAATGCGATCGGAAAGCAGGGCGAGAGAATCGCGATCCACGATGAGCGCTTGGAGATCGGTGCGCTCGAACAATTGCAGGAGGCGCTCTTCGGGAAGTCTAGGGCTGATGGGCACGTAGGTGCCGCCGGCCCAGGCGCTGGCGAGGATGCCCGCGAATGTTTCGACGCTGCGAGAGGCAAGAATGCCGACGCGTGTGACGCTGCCGCCGGATTTCTGCCGTAGCCAACTGGCGATTGGCTGTACCAGCTTTCGCAGCTCGGAATAAGTTACCGCGGAATCGGCCACCGAAACGGCGATGTTTCCCGGATGGCTTTCCGAATTTTCGTAGAACGGCTGGGCGAGGTTGTAATTCATTCGGGCTGTTCCCAAGGAGCAATAAAAGCGTACCAGTTTGCCGCGCGAGCCGGGTGATCGGAGGGAGAAGCGGTGCCGCAACCGGCAACAGGAATTTGATTACGTGTGGACTCCGTCGGGTGAGGGGAGGGCTTCGCGGTCGGGCTGGCCGTCGGGAGCGAAGGGCAACGCGTGCAGCAGAATGATGTCGTTTGGTCTATTTGTTTGTGGGAAATGTTGCTCGCAGTGATCACGCAGTTGTTGGAGCAGCTTCTCGCGGGGGATGGCTTTCATGGGCGCGTTGGCGTAGAGTGCCAAGTCATCGTGGATTGCGGGAGGCTCTGGCCATTCCACTGCCGCACTGTGCGTCGGCTCATGGGGATTTTTTCGCGTGAAAACCGCGTCGTAGCTGCCGTCGGAGCGCGCCGCGGCCCAGCTGATCTGGACGTCATATTCGAGCATCTCGCCTAGCGTCCAGAGATCTCGTGGGTCGATGGCATGATTTGTGGCGGCCTGGATTTCGTTCTGGAAAACATCCACCGTTTCCGAAGCGCTGCGCGTCTGTAGTTCGGCGAAAGCCCGAATATCCTGCTGGATTCTGCGGTTCGGGACCTCTGTGATGGCTAGCGATTCGAGATTTTGTTTTTCCAGCGTGACTGCCAGGGATTCCAGCGTTGGCCTTTCCAGCGGCCACGAGATCCACTTTGGATTGACGCTTTTAGCGGGCGCGTCGCCGATGTGAAGGATCGCATTGAACCGGTAGCGAGTCATTTCATTGTCGAATCGCCCGTGCCGGGGCCGGAGTTCCACGCGCGAAATCTTCGGCCAGCGATGGCGCAGAGCAAGAAACAGTGCGGGTGATAAGACCAGTTGTTCGTCGAGACGTATGCGTTTGCCGACGCGCTCGCGCAGTTCCGCTACGCTCATCGCCGGAGGCGCTTGGAACAATTCTACCGAAGCGGCGAACGGTCCCTGCAGCGGTAGGCTGCGTAAATCGCCAAGAAAGATTCTGCCGCCCGGCTTCACGACGCGAACGGCTTTCGCGAGGATGTTTATCAAGTAATTGAGGCTGGGAAAATACTGCGCCACGGAATTGACGATCAGCGTGTCAAAGGAGTTTTCCGCAAGGCCTGCGAAATTGTCCGCCGCGCGTTCGAGGAGTTCGACCTGCGTCCAAGCGCCGCCTATTCGCTGCATCTGTTTCTTGAGAGTTGCGAGGATGGCGGACGCGTTGTCTACGCCGACGTAACGTTTGCAGCAGGGCGCGAGACGCAGCAACAGGAGCCCCACGCCGCAACCGATTTCGAGAACTTCCGAGGGTCCGTAGCGCAGAATCTCCTGAACGGAGAGATCAACCCACTCGCGCATTTGCTCTTCCGAAATGGGGTGGCGGGTGTAGGTGCTATTCCAGCCGAGGATGTTGAAGTCGGGCCGTGCGACCGCTGATTCTTTTCCCATTTGCGTTAGTTCATAGATCTTGCGCCACTTCTGAATGCGGCGGGACTCGTCATCGGGTGCTGCCAAGGTTCGCTCGATATATCCGTCATCCGGAACGACGTATGCGACGAGCCGTTGTTCCCCTTGGACAGACTTCCATGCGAGGACCACGGCCTGCCGCACGCCGGGATGTTCCCGCAACTTAGTCTCCATCTCGACGGCGTGCTCGGTCAGCTCGAGTGTCATGATCGGCTGTCCATGCGACAGCACAGGTACAGCGTATCCTCAATGAAGAGGCTGTCCAGTGCGAATTCAGCGTCAGTTTCTTGTGTGCAGGCGAGTGGCCGACCTTTCCGCACCACCCGAACTTGCGCAGTTGAATTTTCGGGTGCCTGCCTGCCGCAGGCAGGGCCCGCTCTTCACGCCTTTGTTTCATGCGAAGGGTGGGAGTTTAGACGCTCCACGATCGGCCAACACAGCAAAGTACAACCCATCTTTTCTATCGCTTCCCCCTGTGAGTATTTCTACGAATATTCAGCGGCTGGGGAATTTGTTAGCGTGAGTCGGGGCGCTTTTCGGCGCTGCTGAGGACGCGACATGGAGACTGAGACACGGGAGAGGGGCTTGGCTGGCCGGGCGCGCGCTCGGCGATAGCGTCTCCGGGCGCAGGGTCGCGGCAGCCAAGGTGCCGACCGCTTACCCGCGAGTATGGTGCGCAGCGTGAACGCGGGCGCGCACCGCGCGATTCTCGTCGGCCCCGCCGCGATTAAAAATCCGCATATCCCGCTGAAACCGCTCGCCCTGTTTTTTTTCTGAATCGCGCTACAGCGCGATTCAGCCCGAGACCTGCCCGCCGCAGGAGGGACGGCAGTGCCGGCCTGCCTACCGCAGGCAGGTTCTAGGGTCCGCTCGCAAGCGCGATTCGCGCATGCCTGGCGCCCGACGAATCACCAATCACTGCTCACTAATCACGCATTTCTAATCGCTAGCCGTCAAAATATTAAAAATCCAGCTAACCCCCTCACAATCAATGAGAATACATTTTCTAATCGCTAGTTTTTCGGCCATTTCCGCGCCTGCCCGCCGAGGCGGGCCCGCGCCGCATCTCTCTCATCACTACCTCTCCTCATTTCTATTCCGTACAAATAAACCTCACAGAATCACCATTCTGCTGAGACCCCTGCTGAAAACAAAGGAGAAAGGATTTTCTATTCCATACAAATTTCCCCTTCGCGATTTCGCCCTCCGCACGGAGCCAGCGACGTCGCTCCCACTCCGTCCTGAACTGCACAGATTTCTCGGCTCAAGGCGCCCAAATTATCTTAAGATCGAAATTCCATTCGAGGTGAGCGATGCGGCGAATCTTGTTTGTGGCAGCAGCGACCCTGCTCGGCGCTCTGGGCCTAAGCGCACAACAACGCAACATTGATACGCAAAAATCCACGATGACGATCCACGTCGGCAAGACCGGCGCCTTCTCCGGCTTCGGGCACGAACACGAAGTCCGCGCGCCCATTCACAGCGGCACCGCCGACACCGGCGCGCATCCCGCCGTCGAAATTCACGTAAACGCCCGCGACCTGCGCGTCATGGACCCCGACGCCTCCGACCAGGACCGCGCCGAAGTGCAAGCCACCATGCTCGGCGCCGAAGTCCTCGATAGCGACCAGCATCAGGAAATCGTCTTCAAATCCACGGCCGCGGAATCCACCGGGGACGGCCGTTGGACGCTGCGCGGAAATCTCACGCTGCACGGCCAAACCCACCCAGTCACAGTCCATGTCACTCTAAAAGACGGCCATTTCACCGGCGAGTCCACCGTGAAACAAACCGACTTCGGCATCAAGCCCCCAGGCAAAGCCGGCGTCCGCGCCAAAGATGAAGTCGTCATTCGCTTCGACGTGCAGCTAGCAAGCTAAGCCGCGGCGCGCCACCCACACGCCAGCCGGCGCCACAATCAGTTCGCCCAGCGATCCGCTCGCGGCAAAAAATCAACCTACCACGAAAAACTATTTCCAATTGAAAGAGCGACCGGCCTGGGAGTAGACTCCCTGCCGGGGGGAGGACCAATGCTAATCAAATAACTCATTAAAGGAGTAGCTATATGAGAACAATAATGCAGCACGCAACCGATCCATCCTTCTTTGTCGTTCGCTGTCTCGCTTTATCTGCAATCCTCCTGGCAGCATCCTTCGCGCTGCCAATCTCCACCACCGCGACCATCGGCACGTCAATTACGGTTCCAGCAGCACCGTCCGGCCAGCCCAATTTCGGCGCGAACGTTTTCGTCTTCACTCCCAGCACCCCGCAAAGCACCATCCAGGCCACCGTTGACGCGGTAGCCACGACCCAAGTCTCCAACCAGTTCGGCACCCAGCGCTATGCCTTTCTATTCGAGCCGGGTACCTACGGCTCCGCCGCCAACCCGCTCATCTTTCAAGTCGGCTACTACACCACCGTCGCTGGCCTCGGCCTTTCCCCGTCAGACGTCACCATCAACGGTGCAATCAATGTCTCCAACCAGTGCGACAGCACCGGCAGCTGCACCGCGCTCGTGAATTTCTGGCGCTCGCTATCCAACTTGACCATCAATGTGGTCACCGCGGCGGCCTGCACTTCCAGTGCCGAGTTCTGGGCGGTATCGCAAGCTTCGCCCATCCGCCGCGTCCAGATGAACGGCAATCTCTTCCTTTTTGACTTCTGCAGCAATCCTGCCTTCGCCAGCGGCGGCTTCATCGCGGATTCACAGTTCACCGGCGGCGCTATCATAAACGGCGGGCAGCAGCAGTGGATCACCAGGAACAGCAACGTCGATAGCTGGACCAACGGCGTCTGGAATCAGGTGTTCTCCGGCGTCGTCGGCGCGCCAGCCCAGTGTTTCCCTCAGGTGGCCCCATGCAGCGGACCCTACACCACTCTCGCCACCAGCCCCGTCACACGCGAAGAGCCATATCTGTACGTGGACTCGAGCGGAGACTACAACGTCTTCCTGCCGGCGGTGCAACGCAACACTTCGGGCGCCTCATGGGCCACCAGCCCCACGCCCGGCTCGTCCGTTCCGATCAATCGCTTCTACGTTGCGCAGCCCACAGACAGTGCCGAAAAAATCAACTTACAACTGCTGCTCGGCAAGAACCTGATCTTCACCCCGGGCATCTACAACCTGAACCAAGCCATTATCGTCCCCTATCCCGACACCGTCGTGCTCGGCCTCGGCATGCCCACGCTGATCCCGCAAAACGGAAATGTGTCCATGAGCGTCCTCAGCTCCAAGGGTGTCCTGGTCTCCGGAATTATTTTCGATGCAGGCCCGAAAAATTCTCCGGTCCTGCTCGAAGTCGGAACTTTCCTTTCCTTCCTCGCTGACAACAGCGCGGCCTCTGATCCCTCCGCCATTCAGGACGTCTTCTTCAGAATCGGCGGCGCGGCCGCGGGCAGCGCCACCATTAGCCTGTTGGTGAACAGCAACAACGTGATTCTCGACGATGTCTGGGGCTGGCGCGCTGACCATGGCACCGGTGTGGGCTGGACGGTCAATACTGCCGACACCGGCCTCGTCGTCAACGGTGACAACGTTACCGCCTACGGCCTCTTCATCGAGCATTATCAAAAGTACGAAATAATCTGGAACGGCAACGGCGGCACCGATGTTTTCCTGCAGAACGAAATGCCCTACGACGCGCCCAGCCAGGCCGCATGGATGGAAGCTCCCGGCGTGGACGGCTTCGCCGCCTTCAAAGTCGCGAATCACGTCACCAGCTTCAAAGGATACGGCCTGGGCAGCTACAGCTTCTTCGACCAAGGCATAAACATCTTCGCTGCAAACGCGTTCGAAGTTCCCACCACCCTCCCCGCGGGCAGTATGAGCGATATGCTCACGATCTTTCTCAACACCGCGGGCTCAGGTGGAATTTTGAACGTGATCAACAACACCGGAGGCTCGTCCACCATCGCCAACCCGGATACTCCGGTCACAGTGGTGAGCTTCCCGTAGCACCCCGCGCGTCTCGCGATGATCCGTTCGCGTGTTCGCCGGATCATCCGACGGGGTGAACCAAGACCGTCAAGCCTCGCTCTGAAAGGCGGGGCTTGACGGCCTTTCACGGTGTCGGAGCTTCCGGAGACTGTGCCTCGCGCAACGCTTCAAACACGCGCTGCGCCTGCGCCCGCGGCACCTCCGCCGCAAGTTGCTCCAAAGTAAGTTCCCGCAACTGCGCCACGCTGCCAAACCGCAGCAAAAGTTTTTGCGCCGTGCGTGGCCCCACCCCGCGTATCTCCGTCAACGCCGTGCGCAATCTCCGCTTCGATCGCCGCTGCCGGTGAAATGTCACCGCGAACCGGTGCGTCTCGTCGCGAATCTGCTGGATCAAATGCAGCACCGGCGAATGTCGCTCCAATACCACCGGCTCGTGCTCGCGCCCCAACACGTACAAAATTTCTTCCTTCTTCGCGATGCTAGCCATCGGCTGATTAATAATCGCGAGCTTGTCCAGCGCTTTCGCCGCCGCGTGCAATTGCCCGATCCCACCATCAATCAAAATCAAGCTAGGCATCGGTTTCTTTTCCTGCTGCAGCCGCCGATAGCGCCGCTCCACCGCCTCTTCCATGCTCGCGAAATCGTCGCGCAGAATCCCCGCCGCTTTTTCCGCGCCCTCCGCCATCGCTTCGCCGCGAATGATGAATTTCCGGTAATCCGCTTTCTTCATCCGGCCCGATTCCCACACCACCATCGAAGCCACCGTGTCCGACCCTTGTATATGCGAAATATCAAAACACTCGATCCGCTTAGGCGGCTCCGGCAACCCCAGCGCCGATTCCAGCGCATCTACAATCGCCGCCGAGCTCGGCTTCAAAATCCGAAAGCGCTGAATAAACGAATGTTGCGCGTTCTTCTCCACCAATTCCAAAAACGCATGCTTCTGCCCGCGCTGCGGATTCAATATCTCCACGCGATGCCCGGCTTGCTCTGTCAGCACCTCTTCGATCAAACCGCAATCCTCGAAATTCATCGGCGTGTGGATGTACCGTGGCAAATAAGCCGCATCCAGATACAGCTGCTTGATCAACGACGGCAGGAATTCCTCCGGATTAAATTCCTCCATGTCCTCCCAGTAAAAATCCCGCCGGTCCACGACCTTCCCGCCGCGCAAGTGAAATAAATTCACAGCCACTTGCGGCGGCTCGGCGTACCACGCCAGCACGTCCGTATCATCACCCGAAGCCGCCGCGATCTTCTGCCGCTCCTCCATCTCGTTCAACGTGCGCAGCAAATCCCGGTACCCCGCGGCCTCTTCGTAACGCTCCGCTTCCGAAGCGGATTGCATGCGATCCTTCAAGCTCTGCGCCAGATCGCTCCGCCGCCCCTCCAGAAACAGCCGCACATCGCGCGCCGCCTCCGTATAACGCTCATCCGTCACCAACCCCGCCACGCACGGCCCCAAACAACGATGAATGTAATACTGCAAACACGGCCGCGGATGCGTCCGCGTCAAATCCACCGTGCACGATGGCACCAGAAAATGTTTGTGAATCAGATTCACCATCGAATACGCCAGCCGCGCCGGGAAGTACGGCCCAAAATAAATCGAGCCGTCCTTATTCAGTCGCCGCGTCACATACACGCGCGGATATTTCTCAAATGCCGTGTAGCGGATATACGGATAAGTTTTGTCGTCGCGCAGCAGCACATTAAATTTCGGCTTGTGCTGCTTGATCAAATTGTTTTCCAGCGCCAGCGCTTCCTTCTGATTGTCCACGACGATGTAATTGACGTCGGCAATCTCGCGCACCAGCGATCCGGTCTTCGCATCCTGCCAGTGCGACTCCATGAAATAAGATCGCACCCGACTGCGCAGCGAATTGGCCTTGCCCACGTACAAAATTTTCTCGCCCGCGTCCAAAAACATGTACACCCCGGGCTGCGTAGGCAATTGCGCGACTTTTTCGCGGAGTTCCATGGCGGCGAGTTACAATATCTAAGTCTGACGACGGCCCAAGCAGCGCCCAACTAGCATTTGACGCATCGGACCGCGTACAACATCAATGATAGCAAACGCTATCTAATTGCAGCAGGAGCCTCATGCATCGCAGCGTCCCAAAATTCGCACTGCTCGTCACTCTAGCGGGAATGTCACCCGTCGTGGCGCTGCTGCTGTCGGCTCCCGCCTGCTACGCTCAGTCACAAGATCAGCAGGACCAGCACAATCAACCAGGCCAGCAGCCCGCGCGACCACCGGACACGCCGCCGCAACAACAGCAGCCGCCAGCCACCACGCCTCCGCGTCCGGACCCCGACCCCGATGCCCCCCAGGAGTCGTCCTCGAAAAAAGTGCTGCCTCCGGAGAACGACCCCGCGCCCGCTCCCAAAGCCGACGCGAAGAAATCCAAACCCGGCGTGCTCCCGCCCGAAGACGATCCCGCCTGGGACCCCTTCCACGCCCAACAAGATATTGACGTTGGAATGTTTTACCTGCACAAAGGCGACACGGACGCCGCCATCAGCCGCTTCGAAGATGCCATCCGTCTGCGCGCCAATTTCGCCAAGCCGCGCCTTCTGCTAGCCGAGTGCTACGAAAAGAAGAACGATCCCACGGAGGCCCTGCGCTACTACAAAGAATATCTCCAGGTGCTTCCAAACGCCCCCGACGCGAAAAAAATCCGCGAAAAAATCGACAAACTCTCCAAGAAGTAAAACTCCACCCGAAAAGTGTTTTCGGTTGTCATCCCGAACGGAGTCCCGCGCTTTTTCTTTCCCGTCCCGTCCCGCAACTGCGGGACGGGACGGGCGCGGGACGCAGTGCAGGGATCTGCTTTTCGTGAATGTCGGAGAAAATGCGAATGCCGCGGGCGACGAAAACCCCCTCACCGCCCGGGAAACCGATTCAAAAACCTCATGGCGCGCTGATAATCCACAAATTTCTTTTCTTCTCGCCGAAACTCCACCCCGTGCGATTCCCGCCGGCACCGCGCAAATTTCATCGGATGCTTCACGTGCAGCATCTCGTGATACATCACATAAGCCACGACAAATTCGGGCACCACTTCGCGGTCCAACTGCCGGTTAATCACAATCTGCTGCAGCGCCGGATCAAAACACCCCAGCATGCTGCTCCAAACCCGCCGGCTCCAACCCAGCCGCGGCTTAATTAATCCGCCGCCAAAATATCGCGCATTTAGGCGTTCAAAAAGCTGATCCAGATCGTGATGCGTCCCAGCCGGCCGGTGCTCCACCCGCCGTGCCCGCCTCTGCCGCAAAGCCAGCAAGCGCCGCCGCGTTGCACCCGCGTACGAAAATTCCCGATAAGTCTGCAGCAATTCCTTCGGCGGCTCCCGCCGGTACAGACGCCCCAGCAGAATCGCCGCGGTAGCCTCCACCACGGGATGCGGCGCATCATCCAACGCATCCGACAAACGCACGTAAGCCGTATCCTCGCGCAGCCGAATCGTATGTGTAAGGTCCGTGTAAGGATGAAACTCCACGACAAAATTCGGCGGCCGCCCTTCGCAACCAAGCCGCGTATAAATCCGCTGGAAAATCCGTTCGCCGCCGGGCACCAGATTTTTCACGCACCGCTTCTTCACGAAGGCTTTCTCCGCACCGGCGCCGGATTCAATTCCTTCAGCGCCTTATCGACGTCCGTCAAAGCGTCCTGCGTTCCTTCGATCGCATCCTGCAAGGTATCCTTATAGATGTCGTACTCCGGCCCGGCGCCCTGATTGATCTTCTGCAGCGCTTCCAAAAATTCCTTGCCCTTCGTTTGCATGATCTTCAACGACGCCCGAATATCCACCTGCTTCTCGCGCGCCACTTCGATCTGGTCCGCCGCATCGTCGATGCATCCCGCATACGCGTTCAGCAGGCCGTTCAAAATCTCCGCGCGCCTTCCTTCCGGCACGGTGCGCGTCAGCTCATACTGAAATTTCTTCAAGCGGTCGTCCGCAAACGTCACAAAAAGTTTCATCCGCTCCGGCGGTGTTACCGCATCGCGTATACGATCGCCCTCCGCGTCCGTTAAATAATCCTTCTTGTCTTGCTGGGCCTGAACGCTGCGCGCCGAAACCGATACCGTCACCGTCGCCGCCATCAGCAAGGTCGTCCAGATCCCCAGTCTTCGTACCTGCCGCCACATCGCGCGCTCCTAATTCTTCGGTTTATCCGCGTCCGGCGCGGGCGCCGCGGGCGAACCTTCAGGCCGCTTCGGAAAAAGTTGATGGATCAGCTCGCGGTTCAGCGTCTCAAGTTCCACCCGAACCTCCGCCAACGGTTTCTGTTCATCCTTCGCCAGGCTCACCATAATATCGTCCAGCCTACGGATTGATTCGCGCACCGAAATTTCCAATTGCTTGTAGCCTTCTGGGTGCGCTTCGACGTCGCGGCTCTTCGTATCTAGCGATTTCTTGCTGGCCCGCGCTTCGTCGCGCACCCGACCCGCAATTTCCGCAGCTGCTTCTAAATCTCCGGCGTCGATCTTCGCGTGAATGTCGCGGAATTCCGCATTCGCCAGCGGCTCCACCAGGCGCGCTTTGCGCACCGGGTCCGGCTCGTTCTGAAATCGCGCACGCAACTCCGCCGTCCGGTCCTGGGCCGCCACCGCACCCGCAACCAGCATCGCCACCAAAACCGCCAACCAGAACCTCTGACCCACCAGCAATGTACTACCTCTTGTGGTTCGCGAGCTCGCGCGTGAGCGTTCGAACGCGTGCAGTTGCCTCAAAGTACATGTCGCTGTTCTCGTCCCTGTTCATTTCCAGGAATTTCTTGTAGGCCTCCAGCGCCGGGGCCGCTTGCCCCAGTTTATCGTAACAAGTGGCGCGCACGAACCAACTCCCCATCGGCGGTGTTTCCTTTTGCGCCAACACGTCCAGCCCGTGCAGCGTCGCCGCATAATTCTTGCTCAGATATTCCGCGGCCACCAAATCCTTCAGCACGTCAACGGACTGCTGATTCATATTCAGCGCGGCCACCAGCACCGGCACGGCATTTGCGTAATCTTTTTTCTCCAGGTAAGCGTGCCCCAGTTGCGCGGTAAGCTCCGGATCGTGCGGTGCCAACGCGATGGCCTTGGTCAGCACCGGCACGGCGAGGTCGTATTGTTGCTTGTGAAAATAAATCAGCGCCCGCAATTTCAAAGCGCGCAAAGATTCCGGCCCAGCGCTCGCACCCTTATCCAATTCGGCTAGCGCCTCGTCATCTTTTCCCGCCTCCACCAGCAGGGAAGCATGCTCCATCTGCATCGTTGCATCGGCAGTGTGCCCCGCGAGATACATCCCCATCTCCGCAGCCGCCTCGCCATTTTTCTTCTGCGCGAGCAGCGCCTGCAGCAATCCCTTGTGCGCGTCGTCGGCCGCAGCGCCCGTCGACTGCCCGGTCGGGAGCAATGACAGCGCTTCGCGAAATGCCGTCTCGCCCTCGCCCGCGCGTCCATTCCTCAGCAACGCGAATCCCAGCGAATTGCGAATCTCCACACTCTTCGCGTCCAGCTTTGCGGCAGCTTGGTACTGCTCGATCGCCTGCGCATCCTTCTTCGTCGCTTCCAGCGCGATCCCCAGCAACCACTTCGTCCGCGCGTCCTCCGGCATCAGCTCCGCCGCGTGTTGCAACGGCTCAATCGCCGCCGCGGGATCCGTAGGAATCAGCGTCACGCCCAAATTCTGATAAGCCGCGGCCATTTTCGGGTCAAGCGCGATCGCTTTCTCGTACTCGCTCTTCGCTTCCGCGGGTTTCTGCAGCGCCGTGTACGCATAACCCAAATCGTAATGCACCACGGCATCGTCCGGCTTCTTCGCCAGATAGTCCCGATAATCCTGCGCCGCGCTAGCGTAATCATTTTTACTAACGGCATCCTGCGCGGCAGCCAGCAGACGATTCAATTCAATTGCAGCAGGGTCCTGAGGAATTTTCGTTCGAGAAGTTCCAACGACTTGCGCCGATGCCGCGCCGCCAGAAAATGCCAGCAGCGCAGCGCCGAAAAAGACGCCAAGAGCGCCAAGCAGCAGCGGCTTCATCAGTAGAGCACTCCGCCGTTTCATTCCGTCGGCAAATCGGGCACTGCTGCATCGGCCGGCGCCGTCGCGTGATTCCCATGATTCGCGCCACCGCCGTTGCCATTGCCGTTTCGCCCGCCATTCAATACCCGCGCCAGATATTTTCCAGTGTGCGATTGCTGATTGCGCGCCACCTGCTCGGGCGTCCCCGCGGCCACCACGCGCCCGCCCTCGTCGCCGCCCTCCGGGCCAAGATCAATCACCCAGTCCGCCGATTTGATCACATCCAGATTGTGCTCGATGATCAGCACCGAAGCGCCACCCTCGATCAATTTGCGAAACGCCGTCAGCAATTTCTGAATATCGTCGAAATGCAGCCCGGTCGTCGGCTCATCAAATATATACAGGATGCCGGTATTTTCCTGCCGCGTAAGATGCGCCGCCAGTTTCAAACGTTGCGCCTCGCCGCCTGAAAGGGTCGTCCCGGATTGACCCAGCCGCAGATAACCCAGCCCCACTTCGTCCAGCACGCGCAATTTCGCAGTCACCTTCGGATGCGCCGCGAAAAAAGTAATTGCCTCACGCGCCGTCATCTGCAGCACATCGTGAATATTTTTATCCTTATAACGTACATCCAACACGGCGCTCTTATAGCGCGTCCCGCGGCACTCCTCGCAAACCAGTTCCACGTCCGCAAGAAACCGCATCTCCACCGTCACAGTCCCGTCGCCTTGGCATGCCTCGCAACGCCCGCCCGGAATGTTGAACGAAAAATGTCCCGCCGTAAATCCGCGCTTCTTTGCCTCGGGCGTGGACGCAAATACTTCGCGTATCGGATCGAACGCCTTCAAATAAGTCGCCGGATTCGACCGCGGAGTCCGCCCAATCGGCGACTGGTCCACCATCTCTACGCCCGCTAGAAACTGATCGCCCTCCAGCCGATCGGCACATTCCTTCCAATTTCCGCCGGTGCGCTTCGCCTGCAGCGCCTTGTAAAGCACGTCGTAAACCAGCGTGGATTTCCCCGATCCTGAGACGCCCGTCACTGCCACCAGCAGTCCCAGCGGAATCATCGCGTCCACGCCTTTCAAATTGTGGCTGTGCGCTCCAATAATTTTCAGGAATTTGCCCGTCGTCTTGCGTCGTCGCGCCGGCACCGCAATTTTCAATTCGCCGCGCAGGTAACGCCCCGTCAGCGAATGTGCATCGGTCAACATCGCCTCGCGCGTTCCCGCAAAAATCAATTTCCCGCCATGCTCGCCCGCTCCGGGACCCAAATCCAGCACGTAATCCGCCGCCATGATCGTGTCCGGATCGTGTTCCACCACCAGCAAAGTATTTCCCAGATCGCGCAATCCCTTCAAAATTTCAATCAGCCGGGTAGTGTCGCGCGGGTGCAATCCGATCGAAGGCTCATCCAGCACGTACAAAGCGCCCACCAGATGCGACCCCAGTGAAGTAGCCAGTTGAATCCGCTGCGCCTCGCCGCCCGACAGAGTCGAAGTCAGCCGGTCCAAAGTCAAATAATCCAGCCCCACGTCATCCAAAAACCGAAGCCGTTGCTGCGTTTCTTCCAGCACCTTCTCCACAATCGCCGCCTCACTCTCGCTCAATTGCAAATTCTGAAAAAACGGCCGCGCCTCCTTCACCGTCATCTGGCAAACTTCCGTGATCGAGCGCCCCGCAATCTTCACCGCTCGCGCCTCGGCCCGCAAACGCGTCCCGCGGCAATCCGGACAAGTCGCATACCCGCGATAGCGGCTCAAAAACACGCGCACGTGCAACTTATATTTCTTCCGCTCCAGCCAGCCGAAAAATCCCTTCACTCCGATATATTCTTCGCCCTTGTCGCCATCCAAAATCGCGTGCCGCTGCGCCGCCGTCAGATCGCGGAACGGCACCTCCATCGGAATCCCTTTCGCGCGCGCGTACCGCCGCATATCCATCGTCAGCTGCCGGTAACGCGGCTTGGTCCAAGGCTCGATCGCGCCTTCATTCAACGTCTTGCTCTTGTCCGGAATCACCCGGTCCAGGTCGAAATCCACCGTGTTACCAAATCCCTGGCAGCGCGGGCACGCCCCATACGGATTGTTGAACGAAAAAAGCCGAGGCTCCGGCTCCTGATAAACCGCGCCGCACTTTTTGCACTCAAACCGCTCGTTGAACACCATCCGCTCCGGCGTCGCTCCCGCCACGTCCGGCGCAAATTCCAGAATCGCCTCGCCACGCCCCTCGCGGTAGCAAATCTCAATCGAGTCCATCACCCGCGAACGCACTTCCGGCGAAAGTTCCAGCCGGTCCACGAGCACGTACACCGGCTTCGTGAAATCCACGTCCAACAAATCTTCCGGCGTCGCAAATTCAAACACGCGGCCGCCCTGATAGATCCTGTTGAACCCCCGCTTGCGCAAACTAATCAGCGCCTCGCGAATCGCGTCCGCCGCCGGACGCACCGCCTTCCGCGCCCGCGGCGCTTGCGGCGCGTTCGTCGCCGTCTCCGCCGTCAATTTCAGTTCATACAACACATAAAACCGCCGCCCCGCCGGCAACGCCAGCACCCGCGTCGCGATTTCATCCAACGTGTCCTTGCGCACTTCCTCGCCACAGCGCAAACAAAATGTCCGCCCGATCCGCGCGTAAAGCAGTCGCAAATAATCGTAAATCTCCGTCGCCGTCGCGACGGTCGACCGCGGATTCCGCGTCGAATTCTTCTGCCGTATCGAAATCGCCGGCGCAATCCCCGTAATCTCATCCACATCCGGCTTCTCAATCCGCTCCAAAAATTGCCGCGCATAAGCCGAAAGCGATTCGATATACCTCCGCTGCCCCTCGGCGTACAACGTATCGAACGCAAGGCTGGATTTGCCGGAGCCGGAGACGCCACTGACCACAGTGATAGCGTTGTGAGGGATAACGAAGTCTATGTTCTTGAGGTTGTGCACGCGCGCCCCGCGCACGCGGATCTCCTCAATGTCCCCAGGGTGGGGAACTCCAGCTGCCGCGACTGCGGTCTTCCCGCCAGGCGCACTCCGGCCCACGGAAACACCCTCCGTTTCCGCTTCGCCGCGAGGCAGCTTGTCTAAGGGCTCTGTCGCCATGTGTGTAAACCTAATATTATACGCTCGACAGTCAAGCCCGCAAAATCGCTCTTCGCCGCGCCAAAGTCCTTCGAGCGCGCAGCATTTGGACGTGCTGATGCGGGCGATGCTAAGATCCCGGCTACGATGAAAAGGATTTACCTGTCCGCACGAGCTGCGATACCAGCAACATTTGTCGCATTCAGTCTGGCAGACAGTGCGCGGACCCCAAACTTCATTCGGTACTTGATAGCACCTGGCTCTATTTCTTGGAGTCTGCCTCTACACCTAAGTTTCGAGCGCAGCATGTCGCTTGACCTATTGACGAACGGCGCTTACTAACCGGCAATACTTTATCTCATTTCGTTTTGGATAGATGCACTTGCCAGCTCTCTTGCTTCTGAAGACTGCGCTCCGAACAAGCCCTGATGAAGGGACCAGCGGCGATCCATCCACCGCAGATTCTCGTCCGCGATGGCACAACCACGCAAGTGAAGTACAATCTCAATTCCGAAGCGCCGGCAAACCACGGAGGGAGGCGTAAATGGGGCAGGGAACTCAGCGCTTCCCGCGCGTAATCTGGATCGTCCTCGATAGCGTCGGCATCGGCGAACTCCCCGACGCTGCCGACTACGGTGACGTAGGCCGCGACACCCTAGGACACATCGCCCGCTCGGGCCCGCTGCACCTCCCGAATCTAGTCCGCTTCGGCCTGGCGAATATCAAACCGCTCGATCATCTCACTCCACCCGCGCATCCAGCCGGCAGCTACGGCAAAGGCGCCACGCGCTCCCCCGGAAAAGACACGACCACAGGCCACTGGGAAATGGCTGGCATCTGGCTCGACCAAGCCTTCCCGGTCTATCCCCACGGTTTTCCGCAAGCGCTAATCGCCGAATTCGAACGCCAAATCGGTCGCCGCACCCTGGCCAACAAGCCCGCCTCCGGCACAGAAATCCTGAAAGAACTAGGCGAAGAACACGTCCGCACCGGCTACCCTATCGTCTACACCTCCGGCGACAGCGTCTTCCAAATCGCCGCGCACGAAGACATAATCCGCGTCGCCGACCTCTATCGCATGTGCGAAATCGCCAGAAAACTTCTCGACGGCCCCAACCGCGTAGGCCGAGTAATCGCCCGCCCATTCACCGGCACGCCAGGAAATTTTCGCCGCACCGAACGCCGCCACGATTACGCCGTCGAACCGCCGAAGCCCATGCTCCTCGACGTCCTCGCCGAAAACAAAACCCCCGTCTTCGGCATAGGCAAGATCCACGACATCTACAACGGCCGCGGCGTAAACTATTACGTAACCACAAGAAATAACGCCGACGGCATGGCCAAACTAACAGAAGCGCTTCAGCGCCAACCAAAGGGCCTAATCTTCGCCAACCTCGTAGACTTCGACATGCTATATGGCCACCGCAAAGACGTAGAAGGCTTCGCAAAGTCCCTAGAAGAATTCGACGCAATGCTTGGCCCGTTCCTGGCAACAATGCATCCCGATGACCTGCTAATCATCACTGCCGACCACGGCTGTGACCCCGATCCCGTGAATCCCACCACAGATCACTCCCGCGAATACGTCCCAGTCATTGCCTACAGCCCCAGCACAAGCGGCGCAAACATAGGCACACGCGAAACCCTAGCCGACATGGGCCAAACCGTAGCAGAAAATTTCCACACCAAGATCCCGCACGGAGTCAGTTTTCTGCAGATGTTAGAACCTTGAAGAAGTGATGCGTGGGAACAGAAGAAACCAAAACAAACGAATCGCCGCCTAATCTCCCTGCGCAGCCTTTTGCGCGTAGTACCCAGTCCGCGTCCGCACCGCCAATTTCTCGTGCCCCTTCTGCGGCGCCAATTCCACCTTCACACCGCGAAACGTCCCATCCTTAGCCGCATTAGTGGGGTAATACCCCAACGTGTATTGATTCCGAATATCTCGCGCCACCTGCACGCAAACCGGATCCACATCCTCCAACCGATCCGGAAAGAATGCCAACCCGCCAGTAGATTCCGCCAGAGTAGTCAATTCTTTCTTGGACTTCCGCACCATCTTTTTCTGATTCTTCCGGTCCTCATCGCTAAACACGCCAATCGCATAAATCACCGCGTTCGATTCCACCGCCGCCTTCACCGTATAAGCGAAATCCTTCCGGCTGGCGTCGTCATCCCCATCCGTAATCACCAGCAAAACGCGCTTGTCCTTGTGCCCCTTCTTCAAATGGTCCAGGGAACCAATGATCGCGTCATACAAAGCGGTACTGCCGCGCGTGTCAATCCGCTCCAAAGCCTCATGCAATTCCTGCGCGTTGCTTGTGAAATCCTCATCCAAATCCAGATAATACTCATCGTTGAAATTCACCACGAAAACTTCGTCCGCCGGATTGCTCGTGCGCACAAACGAAAGCGCCGCCGCATTCACCTGCGGCCGCTTTTCCTTCATGCTTCCGCTGTTGTCAATCACCAGCCCCATCGTCACCGGAATGTCTTCTTTCGAAAATACCGAAATCTTCTGCTCCACCTTGTCTTCAAATACCTTGAAATCGTTCCCCGTCAATCCCGGCACGAATTGTCCCTTGTCATCCACTACGGTCGCGTGCAGCACCACCAAATCCACCACGGATTTCAGATGATGGCTCTGATCCGTCTGCGTGTTCGAGCCTGCAGCTCCGGGAGGAGGCGGCGGAGGAGGAGTAGGAGGTATCGGATTTTGCGCCAGAGCAGCAGGCCCCGAGCACACCACCAGCATCAGAATCAAGAACGCAAAAGAAAGAATATGCCTAATGTCCCGGCGCGTAATATCCGGTCTTGGCATAAACAGTAAGTGGAGGCAGTCCCTTCGGCGGACGCAGCTTGATTTTAATCTTGCGCCATTTCCCATCGTGATTGTGATCGCTCGGTCGGTATCCCAAGACATATTGGTTGCGCAGCTCCATGCTGATTTTCGTCGCGACATCCGGCAAATCCTTCAGATTGCTCACCGCAAACGCGCGCCCGCCCGTCATCTGCGTCAAATCCGCCAGCAAGGATGGCCCCAGTTGCTCTTCCGGCGTCGGACCGCCACTCGGATCAAAAAGCCCGATCGCGTAAATCTGCACGTCCGCTTCCCGCGCGTACCGCCGAATATCCGTCTCGGAGTACCGGCTATGATTATCTCCTCCGTCCGATATGATGAGCAACGCCTTCTTTGTGTTGCGTGCTCCTTTCATCTCGCTCAGTCCCAGGTAAATCCCGTCCAGCAGCGCCGTCTCTCCGTGCGCCGCCGTAAACATCAAATGGTTCTGCAATTCCTCCACGCTTCCCGTGAAGTTACTCGCCAGCTGCGCGCGGTCGTTGAAATTCACCAGCAGGAATTCGTCCTGTGGATTCGCCGTGCGGAAAAATTGCACCGCCGCCAGCCGCGATTTTTCGATCTTGTCCGTCATGCTGCCGCTCATATCGAAAATCACGCCAATCGAAATCGGCACATCCTCGCTGGTGAAGCGCACAATCTCCTGCTCGCTGTTGTCCTCGAACACCCGGAAATTCTCCTGCTCCAATCCGGTCACCAGACGCCCATAAGGGTCCGTCACCGATATGGGAACCAGCGTGATATCGGTTTCCGCATGCAGCGATTTGCCTTTTTCGATTTTCTGGGAATTTTCAGGATGCGTGGGGCCTTGTGTCTGTGCCGCGGCGGGAATTGCAATCGGGCAAGAGCAGCAAAAAATCAGCAACGCGCAAAGTCTCGCAACTGGTGCATTTCCAGCTGGCTGCGGTGCGCGGTTTCTCAACTTGGCCCCCACCTCTGCCGCGGGACTCGCTTGGCTCTGGGCAGCTCTGCAGGTCGCTGGCGGGAATTCTACCACCCGCGCACCCCAATGCAAGCGCCACTTGTCACTTCTATGTAACTTCCGAGCCATCCGACCCGAGCAGAATTCAGCGCCTTCGCTTCTACAATAGGTGTTAAGATGCCGGCGCTGGCGAAAGGTGAGCAACCCCGATGCCAAATTCTGGCGCTCCCTCGGTCCTGGTAGTCATCCCCGCACGCTACGCCTCCGCCCGTTTTCCCGGCAAACCCCTAGCTCCTATCTCCGGCAAACCCATGATTCAGCACGTCGTTGAGCACGTCCGCCTCGCCACCCTCCCCTCGCGCATCATCGTCGCCACCGAAGATCCCCGCATCAAGTTCGCCGTCGAATCCTTCGGTGCCGAAGCCATTTTGACCCGCGCCGACCACCGCACCGGCACCGACCGCATCGCCGAAGTTGCCACCCACGTCCAAGCCGACATCTATATCAACGTGCAGGGTGACGAACCCCTGATCGATCCCGGCACCATAGACTCCGTGGCCGCTGCCATGGCCGATGACGACTCCATCCAGCTAGCCACTCCCTGCGCCGCCATCACCCTCCCCGGCGAAATCATGGATCCCAACATCGTCAAAGTCGTCCAGGATTTCGACGGCCAAGCCCTCTATTTCTCCCGCGCCCCCATCCCCTGGGTCCGCGACACCGGCGATCGCGTAGCCGCGAAGCACTGGAAGCACATCGGCCTCTACGGCTATCGCCGCGAAGCCTTGCTAGAATTTCCCACGCTCCCCCCCGGCGAACTAGAACGCATCGAACAACTAGAACAACTTCGCTGGCTGGAAAACGGCTTCCACATGCATGTGGTCGAAACGAACTACAATGCCGTAAGCGTTGACGTCCCGGGGGACATCCAAAAAGTAGAAAAACTCCTGCAGTCCCGCGCCAAATCCTCCGCCCAATCCAGCAATTGAAGTTGTAGAGGCGGTCTTCAGACCGCCATCGATCATCGCCCAGCACGCGAATCAAGCGGTAGGGGCGCTGCTTGCTGCGCCCCATCTTGCCCGGGCGTCAACATTTCCGTAGCTTCGCTTTTCTCTGCGCCGTCCGCGTCTCGACGGCAAAAGTCTCGCGTCGTCGTTCGCTTTTAACTGTCAACTTTCAACTCTCAACTCCAAAAAAATTAATCCACCACCAAAAAATTCCTAATTTGACTCTCACCCCAAATCCCCGCATAATGTTTCGTACGCAGATTGTCCCGGAGGATTTCACCCGACTTGCGCACCGCCCCAAAATACATTTTTGTGACGGGTGGCGTGGTTTCTTCTCTCGGGAAAGGCGTAGCAGCGGCTTCCATGGGCTGCCTGCTCGAAAGCCGCGGCCTTCGCGTCACCCTCCAGAAGTGCGATCCCTACCTCAACGTTGATCCTGGCACTATGTCTCCCTATCAGCACGGTGAAGTTTTCGTCACCGACGACGGCGCCGAAACCGATCTCGACCTCGGCCACTACGAACGCTTCACTTCCGCGCACTTAACGCGGGACCACAACTGGACCACCGGCCGCTTCTACGAATCCATCATCACGAAGGAACGCCGCGGCGACTACCTAGGCAAAACAGTCCAAGTGATCCCGCACGTCACCGACGAAATTAAATCCGCCTTCCGCAAAGTTGCCGAAGGCGTGGACGTTGTCCTCGTCGAAATAGGCGGAACCGTTGGCGACATCGAATCGCTGCCGTTCCTCGAAGCCATCCGACAGATGCGCCTGGAACTCGGCCCCGAAAATGTAATTTTTGTGCACCTAACGCTGGTCCCGTTCATCCCCACTGCGGGTGAATTAAAAACAAAACCAACGCAGCACAGCGTGAAAGAACTCCTGAGCATCGGAATTCAACCCGATGTCCTAATCTGCCGCAGCGACCGCCCGCTAGCCGCCGATCTGAAAGCGAAGATCGCGCTTTTCTGCAACGTAGCCGAATCCTGTGTCATCTCCGCGCCAGACGTTGCCAACATCTACGAAGTTCCCATGACGCTAGCTTCCGAAGGCCTCGACGAACAAATCCTGCGCCTCCTTCGCCTCGAAGCTCCGCCGCGCGACCTGAGCCCGTGGCTTGCGATGCTCGAAACTCTCGAACATCCCTCCGGAGAAGTCCGCATCGGCGTAGTAGGGAAGTACGTCCAGCTGGAAGACGCTTACAAAAGTTTGCGCGAAGCCCTGGGCCATGGCGGTCTGGCAAATCGTCAGCGGGTGGTAATCGAGTGGATTGAAGCTGAAGAAATAGACTCGCCCGCCACCGCCGAGCAACGCTTGCGCCACGTGGACGGCATTTTGATCCCCGGCGGATTCGGCAAACGCGGCATTGCCGGAATGGTTCACGCCATCACCTACGCCCGCGAGAAAAAAATCCCATTTTTTGGGATCTGCCTCGGCATGCAGTGCGCCACCATCGAATACGCCCGCCAGGTTTCGCACATCGAGCACGCCGATAGCACCGAATTCGATCCCTCCACGCCCAATCGCGTGATCTATAAACTCCGCGAACTGCTCGGCGTGGACGAAATGGGCGGCACCATGCGCCTCGGCGCCTGGCCTTGCAAACTTGAGGCCGGCTCCTTCGCAGCCAAAGCCTACGGCACGCTAGAAATTTCCGAACGCCATCGCCATCGCTACGAATTCAATTGCGAGTACGAAGAAACCCTAACCCGCGCCGGTTTCCGCATCACCGGACGCACCCCCGACGGCGTCTACGTGGAAATAATCGAGGCTCCGAATCATCCGTGGTTCGTAGGCTGCCAATTCCACCCCGAATTCAAATCCAAACCCCTGGCTCCGCACCCGCTCTTCGCCGCCTTCATCCGCGCCAGCCTGGAAAATCGCCACCACCGCCTAAGCGCCACCACCAGCGAATCCCGCGTAGCCACGGCCGAACCCGCCACCGACTAACAATTACGTTCTGGTATTTCTCAGCGTCCTCTGTGTCTCCGCGGTGATAGCTTTCCCCGACGCCGCGCCCGATCGCGCACCATCTTAGGTCGCCCACCCAGCTTCCCATTCCGACGAGCAGCAGATAATTTCGCCGCGCTGCGTGATTTTCCTCCGACCGCACCCAGCCGAGCCGCCATCCAACCCCGCGACCCCAGAAATCCCTGCAAAAGCCCCGGCAAATAAATATCCACGTCCAACCGCGGAAAATAAATCCCAAACCCCGAAGGACTAATCTCAATCTCACGAAGCTCCGCGAGCCGAGCATTCTCTAATCCCTGCGCGTCTCGCGGCGAAAATGCCACGTCCAACCCAGAACTAAGCCGGATCACCACCCGTCCGAGCCGCCGGTCATAACGTGCCGCAATAGCCGTCGGCAGAGCAGCCCGCAAACCCGCACCTCGCTGCCCAGCCCGCTCAAATTCCTCACGCGATGTCATGAATCCTCTCCCACGCTCGACAGAGCGCCGCCAAATGTTTGGTCAAACTCTTCGCGATCCGCGAACTCTCCGCCCGCGTAAATCCATAATTTTCGCGCAACCGCACAGGCCCAGCCGCGCAATTCAAATTGAACACTGCCTCACATCCTCGACCAATCACATGCACATGTGCGGGCCGATGATCATTGAGATAGACGGCCACCCGCAAGCCGCCAAATCGCAAGATCGTTGGCATGCCTCATCCTACCACAATCCGAAGCGCTTGGGTTATGAGAGCACCGCACCGTTGCATTCCCATGTGGTTGCACTCTAGTCGTGATCGCATTAGTCTCGGTGTCCTCCTCTTTTCCTCCGTATTCGCTGTATTAATGTTCTTGTCTTTCTCCAACGACGCGACGAGCATCGGCATCGTGCCTGCCCTGCGTGATTTTGCGACGGGAGGGCGGCGCCGTTGCTTCAAGCCGGCCCCGCCGAAGGCGGGGATCTCTCCTGCATTCTCGCGCCAC
>Ga0209008_1000061_pt1 | contig 54318 bp, 48 predicted proteins | sample JacPin_JW_Ref_O3_FD_187963 | JGI IMG/M metagenome (GOLD analysis project Ga0209008, IMG submission 187963) | Forest soil microbial communities from Algoma, Ontario, Canada - Jack Pine, Ontario site 1_JW_Ref_O3 (SPAdes) (version 2) | ecosystem: Environmental > Terrestrial > Soil > Boreal... | reverse complement strand
GGTGCACTTCGGCGATCCGATACACGCAACAAACGGGAGTTTCGAGGCAGCGGGCCGCACGTGGACGGCGCCAGAAGATGGCATGTACCGCTTCGGAATTTTCAAGACAGATTTGGTACTCGGTCCTGAAGACAATTCCAAAACGAAGAAACTTTCACTCTCCGTTGGCGTCCTGCGGAACGAGCAGGGCAATCGAGTGTGGGTAGACACGGATGGCGATGGCAGTTTCAAGAACCAGCGTGCCCTTGACGACTATGCTTTGAAGCACGACATCGACTGGTTTGGCGCAAAGCATGGCGATGATGATAACCGTGTTCCGTTCGGCGTGAAAATTGACGCTACAAAGAATGCTGTCTATATCAGGATCGGAGGCGACCACGGCGCTTTGGTGGCTGGCCCGATGGCTGGAAATATGCTGACCGGAGGCTTGTTCAACGGCGTCGCTCCCAGCGCCCAACTCATTGACGCAGACTTCGATGCCAACCGGCTCCCCTCTATCGTAAGCATGTTTGCGCGGAATGATGTAGCTGTCATCAACCGTTCCGGCGGAATCGCGCGTGTTGGATACTCCAGGGACCGTGGAGCCGAGGAATTCGAGCGTTATGTGTTGGAGCGCCTATTCGCTGTCTACGACAAGCCGCTGGCGTGTTATTGCGACGCTTCGGGCACGATTTTTGTCGGCGATTTTGCCGGTGCAGAGATGCTTCGTCGCAACCGCCAACTGGGGCCTCCCTATCTCGACACAATCAATGGCAGCGTCTTTCCCGTGCCTAACGGCCTGGTCAATACTGTGCTCGCGCCTTCGGCCAACCTGGAGACGCAGTCGCGGTATAAGCCCTTTACTTTGCGATGGCTTCCGATCTAGACGCGCAGCTTTTTTGATGACCGGTTCGAACCAACCGCTCCCGATGGCTACATGATTGGGGCGAACAACTCGCCGGCCATTCCTGTGGTTAGCGGCCTCCTGGCCGATCTCATCAGCGAAGCAAAGCGCGAACATATCCGTTACAACACTTTGCGCCTGAACAACGCTGTCTTCACGGGTGCGCGACTGTTAGATGGCTTTCCGCTCTCGCAACAGGGCCATGGGCTGATCAACGCGGCGAAATCTTGGGAGCAGTTGGCGAAGATGGCCGAAGCCGATGATCCGGCAAACACTGAGCTGACCTCATTCGCCGTCTCGCGGTTGGAGGACGGACGGAGGGTTGAAGTTCAGGGCTTCCACGCCGATCTGGCTAAGCCTCGAGAGAAACTCGAAGGCGAGATTTGGATCACGCGGCGGGGCGGCTATGCCGGAAGGCGAAAGTATACCTTCGACTTGCGTGGTAACGATGGACGCTATGAACTTCTGGACCATGAAGCCATGTTGGAGCGCGACAAACCAGTTCGCATCAGATTCCGCACCAACGGTGCATCAGGGTGGAACATTGCATTTCTCGAATTGCGCGATGCGAATGCAGGTGTCGTGATGCAGGATGTACCACTGTCCGTGAGGGTGCCCGAAGTGCCCGAAAAGATTGCCCCGGGAGTGGACAAGTACGATTCGTTGATTCCGCCGCTTCGGAGTGAGCATAAATATGTCGGTGTTAGAGACGAGGTTCAGGCTGCTCGCTACGAGATGCGCATACCATACACGGGACCTTGCTGCTCAATTCGCTCGTTTCCCGGAGGGAGATACGAGCCAAAGTCTTCCCCTCCAGGTCAGCCTCTCGATGCGGTACACCATGTCGGGCCAATGGAGAGTTTCGAGTCTTTGGTCCTCAATGACGAGCCTGGAACGCAGGACATCTTTTGGGAGAATCGCGGACGCCCGGAATACGCAACGCGGTATGACGGACCGGCTCCCGATGTTCCGATTCGTGCCGAACTGACTGTTTCAAAGTACGCCGTGGTGATTGAAAGACGAGCAAACGACGCTCTGACCATCACCAACAAGCTCGCCGAAATTGATGGCCAGATTGAGCTATATGACGCCACGCTTAACACCTCTCAACTAGCGGGAGCGGGTTTACACGTATCGGGCGAAATGGAGCGGACGCTGCCAGCTGGTCTCGCTCAGTGGCGTCTGCGGGTTACAGGAGATTCGGCCTCCGGTGAGCCAGCAGACGCTTATGTGCTGAACTGCGCGGGCAAGAATGGCTGCCGCGTTGCGACGCAGCAAGACATCTCCGCCACGAGCAAGACGATCACCGTTGAAAGACCCGACGCGGGCGATTGGAAGATTCTGGTCCGCAGCCGCGGTCAGGTTTCGCATCCCGTCAAGTATGTGGTCCAGGAGGCTCTGCTTGCTCCGACCCAGAGCCCGCTCGAGCGAGGCGACAGCAAACATTCGAGTGGCGCGACTTGGACACTTTCTCTGCCCAAGCAAAACACGGATGCCCAATACGCCGCCTTTCGGATCGCGGGCGCGCCAGGAAATGAGCGAGAGAACAACGGTCTCCTAATCGCCGTGACTCCTTTGCAGGTCGGTATCCCATGAGGCCCAAGACAGTGAAACCTGAGATGATCGCCGATGTGTTGCTGAAACTGATCTTAGCGTTCTGCTTGGCAACTGCCTTAGTCCGCCGAGCATCCCCGCAATCTGAACAGTCTTCACCAGTTCCTTTATCTGATGCCATTCTGAGTCGCGTTTCTGCCGACTATCGAGACGAGGCCCGGAAGGTGGTGCTCAGTGACCCAGAGCGGAGTCAGAGGAGTGAACTAGAGTATGCACAGAAGCACCCAGACGAGAACATCCTTGGGAATTACGTCATCTCCTGTCTCGCGCGCGATTCGGATGGATTGCTATTCCTCTTCGGCCAGATCGAGAAGGAGCAAGATGCCCAGTTGCGTTTGGATATCATCCTCTCCGCGAGCGACTACTACTACGGGTCCGCACCAGAGGTTCAAGCGCAGATAAAGGAGTTCCTCGAAAACTACGGTGTCTCCGGTTCCGATGCCGACGCGTCACTGGAAGCTATCCGGCAATTGCGAGAATTCAGAAGAGTCAAAGTTGCCGAGACACTGAGCAAGCTGCCCGACAATTTCAACAGGATTGCGGATGACTTCGACAAGATGGTAGGCGAGCGCATCGACATGGCGAAGAAGGCTGGCGATGTTGCCGGTGTGGAAAAACTCGGAGAGCAGGAAAACATCTGGGACACGCAGCACGCGGAAATTGCGCTGCCAAGTTTCTTGCGGGAACCCCCTCCAGTCTTTTCACTGAAACCCATGAACCAGCCGATCCGCGTCCTAGCTTTCGGCGATTTTGGTACGGGTTCGCCAGAGCAGAAGCACCTTGCCCGCGCCATGATCGGATACAACAAGGCGCATCCCTTCGATTTCGGGTTGACGCTGGGTGACAACTTCTATAGTTCTGGGGCGGATAGTCCTAGCGATCCCCGATGGCAAACGGAGTGGGAACAGCTTTATGCCCCGATGGCGATCAAGTTTTACGCGGTCCTTGGGAATCATGATGTCTCTCAGGCCGACGCGCCCGCCGCCGAGGTTCTCTACTCGGCCAGGAGCTCAACTTGGCGTATGCCTGCCACTTACTACTCGTTCACGGCGGGGCCGGTGCAATTCTTCGCTGTGGACACCAACCTGCTGAATGACGCCCAATTGGCGTGGTTGGACGGGGCAATTGCCCACAGCACGTCGCGATGGAAGGTCGTTTACGGACACCACACACTTTATTCCTCAGGGCGTGAGACCAAGTGGGTGGTCGAGCGGTTGTTGCCCCTGCTGAAAAATCGGGTGGATCTCTATCTTTGCGGCCACGACCACAATCTGCAGGAACTGCGGCCTGAAGATGGCGTCCATTTCTTCGTCAGCGGCGGCGGCGGGGCGGATTTGGATGATGTGAACCCAGCCTACGGTCGTGCAGTCTTTGAAGACGAAGCGAACGGATTTACAGTTCTGGAAGCCGACAACCAACGTGTGAAGGTCACGTTCGTTGGTGTTGACGGGAGACTTATATACAGCGACACGATCAACAAATGATGCTCGAAAACATAGAATCAAAGGACGAATACGATCGCGTTCCGAATCGCGGGAACCCCAGGAAATGGGACGAAAAGAGCGGCCTGATGATATCCATTACTCCGTCTAACAGGAATGCGCTGTGAGACTAAGGTCCGAGAAATACTCCGATCTACTCGGCTCCTTTATCTTCGTAGCGTTTCTGTTTTTTCTCCTCAACGCAAGGGCACACGCAGCAGTGACGCGTGAACGAGACGGTATTCTAGTTCGATCGGACGTTGACGTACTCCGGGTGATCATCTGCAGCCCCGAGGTCATCCACGTCGTGGCGGGCCCAAGACGAAACGAGTCCGCGTCCCCCCAGCCTCTATGGATTGCGAAGCCGTGTGGATCAAGTGAGTTCTCGCTAAGACAAGATCAACAAGAAGCCGTGCTAGAAACGAGCCGTCTCGTGATTCACATCTCTCTCTCGAATGGACGACTCTTGATCGCAGACCACAACGGCGCAACCCTGCTCAACGAGTTCAAACAGAGTCCCCGGCACTATGAAGTAGGCAATAACGCCAATAACTATCGAGTGACCGACAACTTCCGTCCCGCAGAAGATGAGGCGATCTACGGATTGGGACAGCACCAAAACGGGATCTTCAACTACCGGGGATCCGTGGTGATGCTGGCCCAGAAAAACACGGATATTGCCATTCCGTTCTTTCTTTCGACGGCAGGGTACGGAATTCTCTGGAACAGCGCATCGGTTAGCGTCTTCGACAACCGGTTTCCGAACGAACTGAAACTATCCGCTGATGCTGCAACATCCATTGACTACTACTTCCTTTACGGCCCAGAACCGGACGAGATCATTCATCAGTATCGCGATCTGACCGGACACGTTCTGATGTATCCCCGCTGGGTTTACGGACTGTTTCAATCGAAGGACCGGTACAAATCGCAGGCTGAATTGCTAGGTATTGCGGCGAAATACCGGGAGCTGCATATTCCGATCGATGCAATCGTGCAGGATTATGTCTGGTGGACGAAGCAGGGTGCCAGCGACTTCAATGAAAGCTATCCCGACCCTGCGGGAATGATGGATCAGCTGCATGGGCGCAATTTTCACGCGATGATTTCTGTCTGGCCAAACTTCGAGGAAGGCGCTGAGGTTCTGACCCAGATGCGGCAGAAAAACATGCTGGTTCCGAGTCTAAACCTTTACGACCCGACCAACCCAGCCGCAAGGGATCTCTACTGGGACATGTTGCCTTCGACTCTTCTGAAGAAGGGCTTCGATGCATTTTGGCTCGATGCGTCCGAGCCAGAAGACGATGACGGTGGAAGCGACCGAGTCCTGCACGGCAGGCGGCTCCTTGCTGGTGACGGAGACGTATTCTCTAACGCTTACCCTCTGTTTCATTCCGAATCCATTTATCAGCACTGGCGTAACTCGGTGCCATTAAAACGAGTCTTCTTGCTGACGCGCTCTGCGTTCGTCGGGCAACAACGGGATGCCGCGGCGAGTTGGTCGGGCGATGTAGAAAGCAATTTCTGGTCATTTTCACGCCAGATCCCGGCAGGTCTGAACTTCATGCTCTCGGGCATGCCCTACTGGACGACCGACATAGGAGGCTACGGATACCCAATCGCGAAAGACACCCGTGATGCGTCCTATCAGGAGGTGTTCATCAGATGGTTCGAGTACGGCACGTTTTGCCCTCTGTTTCGAATCCACGGCCGCCGCGCGAACCACGAGAACGAAATCTGGTCCTATGGACCGGTGGCTCCTATCCTCATCCAGTACGACAAATTGCGGTATCGCTTGTTGCCCTATATCTATTCGGAAGCGTGGCAAGTGACCACGAACGACAGCACCATGATGCGGCCGCTGGTCATGGATTGGAGAACCGATAGGAAGGTCTGGAATCTTGGAGACGAGTTCATGTTCGGCCCGGCCATCCTCGTCAATCCTGTGACCGAAGCAGACGCAACACAGCGTTCCGTCTATCTTCCGCCGGCTGCCACTTGGTACGACTTCTGGACGGGAGACCTCATCGCCGGGGGACTGCGCATTACTGTTGCAGCACCGCTCGAACGAATTCCGCTCTTCGTCCGTGGCGGCTCCATTCTTCCTCTTGGGCCGGAGATCGAGTACACAGACGAGAAGCCAGCCGATCCAATCGAGTTGCGGGTGTATCGCGGAGCGGATGCGGCTTTTGATTTCTACGAAGATGAAGGCGACAATTACAATTACGAAAACGGTTCCCACGCCATCATTCCGATCCGATGGAGTGAGGCTTCGAAGACCCTCACCATCGGCACTCGTTCAGGTCAATTTCCGGGCATGCTGCAGCAGAGAACATTTCGCATCGTGTGGGTCGGCAAAGGCCACGGTGTTGGCGAAGAGCCCGCCCTGTCCATCGACCGGATCATCGAATACGTCGGCCAAACAGTTGCCGTACCCGAAACGCGGAGTCCTGAAACACGGACATCCAGACCATGAAGTCTTCACCCCTCGTTCTGGCAATCCATAGGCAGCACGAGGATGCGGCATCTTTGACAATATGCCGCATTCCGAATCACGGGAACTCCCGGCAATGAACACGAAGAGAACGGCCTCCTGATCGCCATGGCTGCACTGGACGCGAAAACCCGTTCGTCCCGAAGGCGGTCGCAACTGGCTTGTGGCCAATGAAGAGGCACTGGGGAGTGGCTAGTGACGAGTGGCTGCTCGCTGAACATTCGACGTCCGTCTGTCGAATGCTACTTCATGCTATTCAAAACGTCTGAGTATTCACAGGCGAGAAGAAAAGCCAGCTGACTCCTGGCAGGCCTCATCAGCGAAGCGAAACGAGAACACGTGCGCTAAAGCGCAAACACAGCCGAATACCGTGCAAAACCCTGCGTCACGGTTTCGCATCTTGAGTCAACAGTTTGCCAGCGAATGTGCAAATAACGGCTCGCGGAGCCCTTGCATTAACGCTGCAAATCCATCGAAGTCGAGCGACTGCGGCCCGTCCGACAATGCCCGTTCAGGGCACGGATGCACCTCAATGATCAGACCATCCGCGCCGATGGCAACCGCAGCGCGAGCCGCGGCCGGTACAATGCTCCGCCGTCCCGTTGCATGCGATGGATCCACAACAACCGGCAAGTGGCAGAGCTCCTTCGCCAGAGCGACAGCCGCCAAGTCGAGTGTGTTGCGCATCTCGGTCTCGAAGGTCTTGATGCCGCGTTCGCACAGCACGACGTTGGGATTCCCTCCTTCGAGCAGATATTCTGCCCCAAGGAGCCACTCCTTCACCGTCGCCGCAGGCCCGCGCTTAAGCAAGATCGGACGCGAAACCTTGGCCAGCCGGCGGAGCAATGGATAGTTCTGCATGTTGCGTGCGCCGACCTGCAGCATGTCTGCGTACTCCGCGACAAAATCGAGTTCTTCGATCCCAATGACTTCGGTCACAATCGGAAGTCCGGTCTCTTCGCGCGCCTCCTTCAGGATCTCCAGCGCCGCAATACCGAGTCCCTGGAAATCGTACGGTGATGTGCGCGGCTTGTAGGCACCTCCTCGCAGTATGTGCGCCCCTGCGGCCTTTACTGAGCGCGCAGTCGCGAGAAGTTGTTCCCGAGATTCGACCGAGCATGGCCCGGCCATCACCACGGGGTCGGTCCCTCCAATGCAAACGCCCCCGACGCTCACAGTGGTGCGCTCGGGCCGGAGTTGTCGACTGACAAGCGTGAATGGCTGCGCAATGGGGATGATTTCCTCGACTCCCGGCGCTGCCAGGAGAGCCTCTAATTCCGAGCGACGGCCTCTACTCTTGCCAACGGCGCCGATCACCGTGCGTTCGGCCCCACGAATCAGGTGTGGCTCAAACCCACACTCTTTGACTCTTTCTACAACGTGGCTAATTTCCTCTTCAGTTGCGCTGGATGACATGTTGATCACCATTCTCGATCTCCTTAGGTCTTGGGCGACGGGCTTCCACTTCCGCAAAACAAAAAAGCCGCAAACCCTACGGGGCTTGCGGCCTGTTCCTCGAAGCTTTTCGCGCTTTCTAGCTCTTAGCTCAATCTTGCGTCACGCGCGCTTCGCTCGGCCGCTTCCACGAAAACGGGAAGCGGCACCTAAAAGCGAACACGTGTGACCAACGCTCCATTTTTGGACTACCTTTCGTATCTCTGATTCGCAGCCATTCTCGTGAATTCCGCTTGCCGTGTCAAGATAGTTGTACGGTTCTTCCAAAGGCTGGGCCATTAGTTTTCTTAATTATGATGGCCGCTGGTAATCCGACACTCTCGCTCAGACCGGAGCCACTCCACGGTCGGAATCGGGCTTCTTCTCGACGTGGAGCTACAGGGCCACACCCCACGCCACCGCATGCACTCCAGCATGGTTACGGAATGAGAATCCCTGCAAACCGAGTTTGAGGCAAGTGTTCGAGATTTAGCGCAGTGCGCGAACCGCCATTTAAATGTCGCATGCTGCAGTCCATTCCGTTCGCTCTTAGATGCCTTACCGCGACACCCGGTCTTTGTACCACGCAAACCCAACAATAAATTTCCGCGAGCATGCCCCATGCATGCGGACTTAGCCGCACAATTGTGCTAGCTTGACGGCATCGGTGGCATCGAAGGAAACGGTGCCATTTCTTTTTCGCACCCGGGTGCCTCAGTGGATGAGCAGGTCGTACAATGGCCAGAACAATCTCTCGGCGCCAAGAACGGCCTCGCTGGGTCCCGCACACCCGGTGCGAATTTGAAGAAACTCTCCGATGCCGAATTGATGGACCGTTTGCGCAGCGGCGAACAGGAAGCGCTAGCACACCTCTTTGCTAGGTATCACCGGCTGGTGTTGAACGTAGCCACTCGAATCGTTCGGGATCGTGGGGAAGCGGAAGATCTCATGCAAGAAGTCTTCTTCGAAGTGTACCGTCTCGTGGACCGCTTCGATTCGGCGAAAGGAACGGTCAAAGGTTGGATCGTGCAACTCGCCTACCACAAGAGCTTCAACCGCCGCCGCTATCTGGCACTCCGCGGCGCATTTGAGGAGCGACGCGTAACGGAGTTCGATCCGCCCGACGCGCGATCGGTCGAAAGTCCCAGGGGCCTGGTGCAGGATGTCATGCCCCTTGTCGAGAAAGGTCTAATAGCTTTGAGTGAGAAACAGCGGCAGACGGTTGAGGCGGTTTGTTTCGAGGGTCTCTTGCTCAGCGAAGTTGCCGAGCGCACGAAGGAATCCCTCGCAAACGTCCGTCATCATTACTACCGTGGCATCGAGAAGTTGCGGAGTTTTGTAAGAGAGCAACTTGCCGACGGAGAGAATCGTCGCGCCGCGCTTCCCGGAGGTGACCAATGACCAGCGGCGCTCTCGGACACGAATATTTCGAGGAACTCTCGGCGCTTTCCTCGGTAGGCCAGATTTCGCCTGCTCAATATCAGGAATTGACCGACCACCTTCGAGCGTGCGCGCTTTGTCGCGAGACACACGCGGACTTTATGCGTCTGACTCACGATCACCTGCCTCTTGCAACGGCGGAAGCTTCTGCGCCCGAAGGTGCGGGTCAGCACTTCCGTTTCTTGGACAAAAACTATGAGGCGCACTTTGCGGCCGAAGCCCGCGCCCGCGGCATGGAACTCTCTCCTGCATCGTCGCAGCGGGGCCTCTGGCCCCCATGGCGCTTCTCTTTATTGCCTCAATTGTCGAACGCCACCGCAACGCTTCTTGTCCTAACAGGTCTCCTCTGCACAGCAGGAATTCTGGCGTACAGGTGGAAAGACGCGGAATCCCGCATCCGTGAACTCACGCGCCAAGGGGCAGAGTTATCGAGCCAGAATACGGAGCTGCAGAACCGGTTGGACACTCTGTCGCACGAAAAACAAGGCTCCGCGACCGTTCCTCCGATAAGCGCCGAAAAGGACAAGGCACCCGCCGCGCAACTCAAGGCGCTCTCCGAGCACGTCGAGCGAGACAATCTCGCCCTGCGAAGTCTCAACGCTCAATTGTCCACAGCCAACAAACGCGCCGCAACGGGGGAACAAAGAGGGCAAGACTCCGAGCGAAAGATGCACGAATCGGAACGCGCCTTGCTTGCGGTGCAATCCGAGCTTGCCTCCCTGCGTGCTTCGGATACGGAGGACAGCGGCGAGAAAGCAGCTCGTGCCGTGGAAGTCGCCGAACTCTCGCGGCGCGTCCAGGAGCAAGAAGAAGTCATCGACAAACAGCAGAAGCTATTGGCGGTCGATCAGGACGTGCGGAACCTGATGTCCGCCCGCAACTTGCACATCACAGACATATTTGATGTGGACGGGAAGGGCAAGCGCAAGACGGCATTTGGCCGTGTGTTTTACACGGAAGGGAAGTCGCTCATCTTCTACGCGTTTGATCTCGATGCTCCCAAGTTCGCGGATGCCAAGCATTCGTTTCAAGCGTGGGGTCAGGTTTCTGACACATCTACCGCCGCCGTCAACCTCGGAATCTTCTACGTGGACGATCCCGCGCAAAAACGGTGGATGCTCCGCTTCGACAATCCCGCCGTGCTCGACAAGCTCAGCGCCGTCTTTGTCACCGTCGAACCTCACGGCGGCGCGTCGAAGCCGTCCGGCCAAAAGCTCATGTACGCTTATCTCGGCCACGCACCGAACCACCCCTGAAAACAATGCCTGGTAGTGTGTGACAGTTATTCGGAGCCGAGGAAAACGCAATCTGTCACACATTTTTCACACTGGCCGATGGTACAGAAGGGCGGCCTCGCGGAAACAGTCAAGTAGGAGGGTCGTGTCCATGACTGTGCTGCGGAATGTGTGTGTCATTGCTCTACTGCTTGTGATTGCCGGTTTCGTTCCTTGGGCCTCGGCGCAGACCGGAAATGCGAGCCTCTCAGGCCGTGTGACCGATCCCCAGGGCGCTGTGGTTCCCCACACCGCGGTCGAAGCGATCAACGATGCAACCAACGTGAAAATCACGTCGGAAAGCAATAGCGATGGTCTCTACTACTTCTCGGCCCTCCCGCCAGGCAGTTATCGCATTGTCGTCAGCAAAGATGGTTTCAAGCAGATCATCGAAGGAGAAGTGTCGCTCCACACACAGGATTCGCTCACTCTGAACTTCGCGTTGCAGATTGGTTCCGTCAACGAATCGGTGACGGTCAATGCCAATGGCGAGCAATTGTCGACTGACAGTCCAGCAGTGAGCATGACCGTAACCCACGAATTCGTCGAGGATATGCCGCTGAATGGCAGAAGCTTTCAGGATCTGATCCAGCTCGCGCCAGGAACAGTAAGCGCAGCAAACGGCAGTGGGTATTACAGTATCGATGGCCAGCGAACCGACGCAAATAATTTTACCGTAGATGGGGTGTCTGCCAACCTTGGTGGTTACAACAACACTGGATCCCCTGGCCTGTCGGGACTGACCGGCAACGCACCGTCACAGACTGCTCTAGGAACAACGCAGAGCCTAGCCTCAATCGATTCACTACAAGAATTCAAAATCCAGACTTCAGGCTATGCAGCCGAGTATGGCCGCACTCCTGGGGGGCAGGTAGCCTTCAGCACGCGTTCCGGTACGAACGACGTTCACGGAAGTCTGTTCGAGTACTTACGTAACACAATCTTTGATGCCAACACCTATTCGAACGACTATTTCGGCCTACCGAAGACGGCCGACCACCAGAATGACTTCGGCGGAACTCTGGGAGGTCCGCTCATCATCCCGAAGCTCTACGACGGCAAAGACAGAACTTTCTTTTTCATTTCCTACGAACGTCTTCAGTTACTCTTGCCAGCCTCCGAAAGCGAATACGTTCCGACGCAGGCGTTCCGCCAGTGGGCCTCGCCATCAGTGCAACCGTATCTGAACGCCTCACCGCTCCCAAACCCCAATTCCCCTGGCAACCAGGACGGCTGTACGATTCCCGCACCTATAACTGGTCAACCGACTGCTTGCGATGCGCTTTTTGCGTATGCCTACTCGTATCCGAATAACGTCCAAAACATTAGCGTGCGGCTGGATCATTCTCTTAGCGATCGTATTCGTGTCTTTGTCCGCTATGCGGACACTCCGAGTTCCGTCATCATGGGCGCGGAGCAAGTTAGTACCTCGACAATTAATACGCACAGCTGGACGTTTGGCTTAACTGCCGATATCGGCAGCCGGCTGCTTAATGACCTCCGTTTCAACTACAGTAACGATGGAGAAGATTCTGCCGACAGCATGAAGCCTATCGGCGGAGCTGTTCCGGTGCCACGGGACCTTCTCATCCCGCCGGTGAATGACACCGCAGGTGCGAGCGGAGTTTATTTCGCCTTTGTCCCCGGCTCTTCACTCGACATATCCCATGTCCTTAGCACTACCGCAACAGCGCTCCATCAATACCAACTCGTCGACAGTCTTACGTGGATAAAGGGAAATCACAGCCTCAAATTCGGAGGAGACTGGCGCCGGCTTCATTCTTCATATCTAGGAGGTTACGGGTCGTATATTTTTGACGATAGCCTAGCTGATATCCAGCAAGGGTACGCAAGCTCCGTTCAAATCCAAGCGACAGCATCTGGTACGCCGATTTTCGATAACCTTTCCCTCTATGTACAGGACCACTGGAGAATCAGCCCGAGGTTGACTCTCGACTACGGTGTGCGTTGGGAGTTCAACCCGCCTCCCGGACCATCCAATGGACATTATCCAGTCGCGTTGACTTCGGGTAATCTCGCTACCGCCACGCTCGCACCGGAAGGTACCCCACCGTACGAGGTCAGCTATCGCCACTTTGCGCCGCGTTTCGGATTCGCCTGGAGCGCAATTCCGGCCCAGAGGTATTCGCTCACGGTGCGTGGCGGCTTCGGTATCTTTTACGACACAGGGCAAAATCTCGTTGGGAACGCATATTCTGGTTCTTACCCTTTCCAAGCGACGGGACCGTCGTTGAGTGAGGTGCCATTTCCTCTGACGAGCGCGGTCCTAGCACCACCTTCTCTAGACTTTCCTCTTACTCCGCCTTATCCAATCTTGAACGGCCTTATAAGTCCAAATCTGACGTTACCCTACACTGAACAGTGGAACCTCTCAATCGATGAGGCACTAAACTCGAGGAACACGCTGACCACTTCTTATGCGGGAAACAACGGGAAAAAGTTGCTCTTTACTCAGTTCTATAACGGTATCCCCGGTAATCCGCTTTTCACCGATCTCAACTTTACCAGCAACGCAGCCCGATCCAACTACAACGCACTTCAGGTCCAGGACGTAGGACGGATCGTAAACGGGCTCGACGTGGTCGCCTCTTTCACTTGGGCGCATGCACTAGACAATGCCTCTACAGACCTATCTCAGTACGCGCCAATCTACGGTAATTCGGACAACGACATACGCCGCATGCTCAACGTTGCCCTGAATTATCAGACACATACTGCAGGGTCTAGTAGATGGGTACGGGGGCTGACACATGGCTGGGTCGTGGCCAACCGCTTTTCGACGCAGAGCGGATACCCGATAGGTGATATCTCCCAGGATACAGTTTACTTGCCGGACGGGGCCAGAGCCCTATACTCTCCGGACATCGTTCCCGGGGTGCCCATTTACCTGCATGGTAGCGCCGCAGATGTAGACGGCATGCCTGTGCCGGGTAGCTGGCGGCTGAATCGAGCAGCCTTTGCCTGCACAACAACCGGGGCTACGAGTGGACCATGCACGGGAACTCCAACCAGGCAAGGCACGCTTGGGCGCAACTTTGTCCGGCAGCCAGGTTTCTGGGCACTGAACACGGCACTGCAACGTAGCTTTCCTATAAAAGATCAAATAAATCTCATCTTTCGCGCTGAGGCGTTCAACATCTTCAACCATCCCAACTTGGGCTTCCCCAATACCAGTTTGTCGAGCTCAACGTTCGGGCAGTTGGAGCAGGGCACAACAACAATCGGATCACCGAATCCGCTCTACGCGATGGGCGCGGCACGCTCGTTGCAATTTGGTCTCAAACTTCAGTTCTGAAGCGGCGTGACGAGTGACAAGTAGCGGCAAAGAGGTGAAGGCAGTGGCTAGTTCCCAGTGGGCAAGGAATCTGGTGGAAAGCCTCTATTACTGTATCGACGTTTTCGGTTTTTGCGCCTTGTCACCCCCTTGCAGCGCCCAATGCAACTGCCACGCAGAACTCAACAAATGGCAGCGCGGCTTCTGATTCCACACCGCTCTTTCGAATCGCGCCCTAAGGCCGTTGTGACAATACAAAGGAGACCCGATGTTTCGTCTCAACGTACTAGCTTCGTTGATTTTCTTGTTAGCCCTCTACTCGGCTGCAGCGGCCGCTCAACAGTTGCGCGTGCTTTCGGGAGCGGTCGTAAGCGCTACGAAAACTGGGTCACACGATTGGTACGACATTGAAGCTGATCCGGACAGTTCTAACAATCTGATCGCGTGTGGCATGAAATGGGACGCTTTTGACAATGCCTACTACGGCTTTGTTTACGCATCACAGGACGGAGGAAGAATCTGGCACACGGCACTCGAAGATACCCGCAGCAGATGGGTCAGCGAAGAGTCCTGCGCGTTCGGAGTTGATGGGGTTGCTTACTTTATTGCAGGTGCGTCGAAGGTCGATAACACTGGGGAGCTGCATCATGAGCAGGGGACGACGCGCATTTGGGTGTCGCACGATTCGGGACTAACCTGGACGGTGGGCGCGACCGCCGGCTGGGCAGATTTCTCCGCGTCTGTCGTAGACCGCAATCCGGGACCGAACCAAAATAGGCTTTACATCTTCTTCAATAGTCTATTGACGTACTACCGCTCCATCGATGACAAAGGCAAGCCGGCGAACCTGCCCGATTATACGGAGAAGACCAATGGCTTTGACGCTGCCGGAAGCACCATCGGCCTGATCAGCTACAAAGACGGGGATACGCAAGTCGCCGGTCCGGTCTTCGACCCGGAGATGTACAAGCTGCGCCTGCGTGGCACCTATCCAAGCCAGAACCTACTGCTAAAGGATGGATCACTTTTGACGCTGTTCTGGTCGAAGCGCAGGAACGTTCAAGATGACGAAAAGGGCAATGGCCGCCAGTTCGTATTCGCGGCGCAGCACACTGATCCGCAGCGCAAGAGTGTGGCCGAGCCTGTGATCTTGCGGACGTCGCTGGATGCTCCGGACTGGCGGTGTGCCTCCCGCTTCTCGGCCCCCGCCACGTACGATCCGAAGACCAATACTGTCTACGCCACTTATCTCGACGGCTCGAACGGCAAATGCACGCTGATGTTGGAGAGATCAACCGACGATGGGCAAACCTGGATCTCGTCCCGATGGACGGAGAACCCATCTTCAGATGGCAACGACGCTAAGCTGCCCGGGCATGATTATGGCGGCCTCGCCATTGCTCGTCGCGAGGATGGCATGTTCGCGCTACTGTGGCACGACGATAAGCCGGACAGTTGGCTCGTCGCTACATCCATGGATGACGGCAAGACCTATTCTACCCCGGAACCGATCTCGATGGGCAAGAGCGGAGGCACCTATCGCCTCACCAGCGAGTCGCTCGATTTCCATGTAATTCAGGCTAATCCGGAGCAGCCGACCAACTGCGCTGTGTTGCGTATTGACAACCACACCGGCGGCGGTCTTCCCCACACCAATGGGATCGCCGTTACGAAGGATGGCGTGCTCCATCCCATCTGGAGGGGGAATGGAGGGCAGCTTTACACCGCCTCTGTCGCTATCATCAAGCCACATGACACCAGCAAGCCCGAGCCCGCCCGCACCGATGGCTGGCAGTACGAGGCGAACCGCGTAACGCTCACCTATGGCGGCTCGCAACGGTACGACGAACAGGATGGTTTGCTGACGGAGACGGTCGTGATCCGCAACGCGGGGATCACCGTGCTGACTGGGCCGCTGCTGCTAGAGATCACGCCAAGTTCGCGGGCAGGAATGATCTATCCGTTGGATGTGGTCACAGAGGGGTCGGAGGAGCGCGTAGGACAGTATCTAGATGTCGGCCGGTACATTCCTGGGGACGGTCTCGCTCCAGGTGCGAGCAGCAGCCCGATCCCGTTGCGGTTTCACTTTGACCCTTACAGCGACGCCAAGCAAAGCGGGAATGTTGCGAACGTCTCTCTGCGCCTGCTGACGAAAGGGGCCAAGTGAGAGGTACAAAATTTGCGTCGGCGTTTTTCCTGGCACTGCCCCTTCTCTGACCGGTTGAGCTGTTTGCGGGAAATGCGCGGAAGAAGCCCGTTGCCCGTTCAAATCTCGCCAGCCGTCACACACCCACGTTCACTGTCTCGGGTCTTGACGACCGAGAAATCTCGCTCGGCGACTATCTCGGGAAGGCCCTGCCTTGTGAACTTCTGCGCGACGTGATGCGAAGCGTGCAGACAGGAAATGCCCTGGCTGGCCCAGCTTCGCGACAAATACGGAGCGTAGGGATTCGAAGTGTTGGGCATTGTCACGGATGACGCATAGCAAGCGAATATAGCGTCGGCGGTGCGAAGTTACGATCCAGGCGAAACCGGATTTCTGCCCCCTGCGACGGGCGCCGGATCATCAAGCGGAGTCGGCGCAAGAACAGCTTTCGGCACCTGCAAATTTATTGGTGCAGGGACTGCGGCAAGTACCTTCCGTCCCTGGCAGGACTGAAACCCGTCAAGTATCCTCCGCGCCTGATCGCCCGGGGACTGTGCCTGTACAACCTTGGCCATTCACAGGAGGAGGCAGCGCGCCGAATCGCGTCGGAGCACCGCGTGACCGTCCCGCGCCGAACCATCTCCGATTGGATCTCGGGCTGCCGATCAATCACTACCTTCCGCCGGTTCCGCGCCGCACCCGTCCGCGAGTTCGGCCAGAAGATGCTGAAGGAGCGGACGCTCGATCACCACCAGGTCTAACAATATAAGGTCCACCTGGCTAGGCTCGCTCTCACCGCGGGCGCAGTCCCTCGCGACGTCGCGGCAAGAGTGAAGGCCCATTTCCTGAGTGTCTGTGAAAACTTTCCCGACGATCTTTTCCAGGAGGACCGCACGGCGACTCTCGATCAGCAGGCCGTGTCTGACAAAGACAAAATGCAGGAGTCACCTGCCCAACCTGCGGCGATGCGCTCATCTAAGTCTCACTTCGAAACTCTCCCGTTCGCCCGCATCGAGAAACAGAATCTTGCGAATGATCTCGCGGCATTGGGTCTGCTGCTCGCCCACAAGACGAGAGACCGCCACCCGTCCGTGCACGATTTCATGCTGGCCAACGATTCCTCGACCATCGCCTGCGAAGTTCCGGTCTACCTCGCGGCCGAAGAAATCGGCTATTACAAGTCCAAGGGATTTTTCGTGACCTTACCGGAGTCGCCCAAGCCGATCACCGGGCACGTCGATGTGGTGCAAGCGAGAAACGGCTTCATTCATCTGCTCGACTACAAGCCGAAGGCTCTCCATGTTGACCCCGTCAATCAATTGGTGGTCTATGCCTTGGCGTGCGCCTCGCGCACGCGGCTTCCCGTGAAGATGTTCAAGTGCGTTTGGTTTGACGAGAAAGACTATTTCGAGTTCTCCCCGCTACAAGCCGTCAAAGCCGAGAGCAACCAAGCGCCCGCCTGAAATCGGATCAGAAAGGACCGCTAACAGGAAACAGCTCCGAGTGATCTCAATCTTGGTCGCGATCTCGATCAATTTCCCAAGTGATCTTCCCGACGACCCCCACGGAACTCGCCGTGCCGCCGATTCCCAAGGGAGCCCCGACACCAACCTCGAAGCCATGGTCGAAATGGCGGTACAAACCGGGTGTCACATAATAGGCATTGCGTGCAAGGATTCGCCGAGCGTTCCATTCGAGCGATGGGAACCAACGCCTTCGGATGGGATAAACCGAAGCCACGTTGTAGGCGAGCGATTTCGATTCCTTTCCGAGCTCCGCGACCACGCTTCCCTGAAGCTCGAGTTTTCCGAACGATTTTGCCGCCAACACAGTTGGCTCCCAGCTGAGCTCGCCTTTCGCATTCACGGGAAAACCCACGTCCATTCCGGCCGTGAGCGCAAACGCTCGGTCGTGAAAAAACTGATACTGGATCCCAACTGTCGCGGAACTCCAACCGGCGGGCACCTCCGAATAGCGAGTCGCCGTAATTCCGTAGGGAACTTCAGAGTTTACTTGCAGCCGGCCGGTCAGACCGTATTCCAGTTGAAGAACCGTATTGCTGCCGAGCTCATTCCTCGAATCCGCGCTCACAGTGAGCTGCAGTTCGCCTTTATCCTCGTTCTTGACAGCCTCGGAAAGAAAGAATTCCTCTATGTACGTCGGCATCACCGAAGAATTCTGATTCGCAGGGGAAGCGTTCGGGGATTGGCAGAATGTGGGAATGCAAACGAATGGACCGGCAATTAAGAAAGCGAGGAAGAGCATTCGAAGTGTGGCCGATTCTCGGAAAAAACACGACACACGCGAGCAAAACATCCCCAACGCCAGTCGTCAATTGAGTAGGGCTTATGCCATGATTAGCGTTGGCGGGCTTCTATCTCCTCTTTTCCGCCTTTTCGTTTCGATATCGTCCTACCGGCCGCCCATGCGGCCTAGCACTAAATTGACCTTTTCGATCTTTGTGTGCGTAGCCTCGCGGAATTCCGTGCTAGGAAGAGTTGCGAGAGGTCACGAAGAATTACCTTGAGTATCGTGCCCGAGCGCCACTCGAAAATCCCTTGATAAATATTATTTAACATCGGCCCTCCGGACGTGTGTTATGGACAAAGGGCACCAACTGACGGGCGTGCTCCTTTGGCTTTACGAGTCCCGATCATGAAACCAGGCGTTTCGCCCGATCCACGGACCAAGTGCACGGTCGTGGGCCTCGATATTGGTGGCAGCAAGATCGCCGTTGTCGAAGGCACAGCCGATGCCCGCATCCTCGCACGGCGCGAAATTCTTACCGAAGCCGAGCGTCCCTTCGACCAAGTGTTTCCTGGCCTGGCCGCTTTGATGGAGGGAGTGATCGCAGACGCGGCGCTTGCTGGCCGTGAGGTACGAGTGCTCAGTGTGTCGGTCGGCGGACCTCTGCGCATTCACGATGGCGTGCTGCTCGATCCTCCCCACTTGCCCGGGTGGCACAACGTAAAGCTAAAAGAACGGCTCGAGCGAAGATTTCCGGCCCTGCCCGTGTACATCGAGCACGACGGGAATGCAGGAGCGCTCGCGGAGTTTCACTTTGGCATTGGGCGCCGCCGGCCGGGAATTCAACACTTGGTTTTCTTGACCTTTGGCACAGGCCTCGGAGCTGGGCTGGTTGTGAATGGACAGATTCTGCATGGGGCGACCGACACGGCGGGAGAAGTGGGGCACTGGAGGCTGTCGAAGGACGGCCCGACTGGCTACGGGAAAACCGGATCCTGGGAGGCGTTCGCTTCCGGTGCCGGATTGCTCGAGCTCGCAAGGCGAAGGTTTCCTCTTCGCTGGCCGAAGAAGACCTCCATTCGCGCGCTCGTGGAAGAGATGCTCGCCGAAGACGAGGATGCCCTCGCCATCGCGACCGAGGCAGGAACCTGGATGGGCCGCGGAGTGGCATTGCTCATCGACGCCTTGAATCCTCAGGTGATCGTGCTGGGTTCGCTCGCCGTACTGCTGGGAGAGCGTGTGCTCGCGCCGCTGCGTCGAGTGGTGGCCGCGGAAGCTCTGCCCCAAGCAGCCGCTGCGTGCGAGATTGTCCCCTCGGTCTTGGGCCTCTCCATCGGCGACGTGGCCGCCTTAATGGCCGCGCTCAACGCTCCTCTGGTCCGGAAAACCTGGGAGGCCGATTGGGCATGAAGAGGCGTGCAGAACCGGCTCGCAATTGGTTGGAGGAATACTCGAGAGAGCACCATCTCGCCGTTGAAAAAAGCTTTCTTACACTGGAAGAGCGTGTCGAGGAAGTTGGCAGGGTTCTCGCGAGCGCCTTGCAGTCGAGGCACAAGGTGCTGGTATTCGGCAACGGCGGAAGCGCGACCCAGGCCTCGCACTTTGCCGGTGAGTTGATGGGACGTTTCTCGAAAACGCCCCGAGTGCCGCTGCCCGCCGTGGCGCTCGCGAGCGATCCGGGAATCGTTACTTGCGTCGGCAATGACTTTGGGTACGGCGCTCTCTTTGAACGTCAAATCGAAGCGCTGGCGAACCCGGGCGACATCGCCCTGGCACTCACGACGAGCGGAAAGTCGGAAAACGTGCTGCGCGGTCTCGCGAGTGCGCGTCGACAGCGCGCGACCACCGTCGCTCTCGCCGGGGAGGCGGGTTTGGCGGGAGCGAAGGTGGACTATTTGCTGGACGTTCCGAGTACGTCGAAGCACCACATTCAGGAAATCCATATCATCTTCTTGCACCTGTGGTGCGTCCAAATCGACAAAGCATTTCGCAGCCAGCCCTAAGCGCACTCTCGACGCCGCTTCCGACGCACGGGAATGCGCGTCCATAAGCATTATTAAACGAGAGAAGCGCAGCTCCTGTGGTATTTCGAGATAGAACGCACTCGCCGCCGCGGCAGACGTTTCGTGCGTGTAAGTGGCCAGTTTCGGCCGCGGCGGCTTAACGCAAGGCGATTCGTCCAATCGAGAATGCCCTATCGACCGATGACTCTCGCATGACCGCCCGGCCGCACGCGGAGAAGCTCGCGCGCACGATGGGTCTTTTCGACGCGACCATGATTGTGATGGGAGGAGTTGTGGGCGTGGGGATTTTCATGAACCCCTCGGTGGTCGCCGGGCACTTGCATTCGGCTGCCTTGATTCTGGGAGCGTGGATCGCTGGCGGCATCGTGGCCCTGTTGGGCGCCTTCATCTATGCGGAGCTCGCAGCGCGGCTGCCTGAGGCTGGAGGAGAATACGTCTACCTTAGCAAAGGAATACATCCGGCAGCCGGCTTCTTCTACGGGTGGGTGGCACTGATTGTCATCAATGGCGGCGGCGGTGCGGCGGTGGCCGTAACCTTTGCCGAATATTTGCGATTGCTCGTTCCCGTTCCGGTCTCCGATCGGGCCGTAGGCATGGTGGTGATCGGGCTGCTCACAGCAGTCAACTGCGTCGGTGTGCGGGCGGGGAGCACCGTGCAGAGCACTCTGATGCTCTTGCGCATTGCGGCTGTGGCTGTCCTGGTCTACTGCGGGGCCCGCTGGCTCGGGCATTCCCCTATCGCTGTCTGGACGCCGGTGCTCGACGGGCCGGCCCCGTTCGATCTGGCTACGTCCTTCGGTTCCGCTTTGATACCCGTATTCTTCGCCTACGGGGGCTGGCAGACGGCGAACTTTGTGGCTTCCGAAGTTCGCGAGCCGCGGAAGAATCTTCCCCGCGCCCTGATTCTCGGCATGGCCGGAGTCATTGTTCTTTACGTTGCCGTGAACTTGATTTGCGTGCGCGTTCTAGGCGCGGCGGATCTCGCGGCGACCTCGGCGCCTGCGTCGGCAGTGATGCGGCGCGTCGCCGGCGAAACCGGAGCGCGGGTTCTGAGTCTGGGTATCGCTTTGTCGGCGCTGGGCTTTTTGAGTCAATCGGTGCTTACCTACCCGCGCGTCTCCTACGCCATGGCTCGCGATGGTTGGCTGCCACGCTCGTTTGCAGGACTCGACCCTCGCAGCCAGGCGCCGGTCCTCGCGATTGTTCTGAATTCCCTCCTCGCGATCATGGTCCTCGCGGTAGGCCGGTACGACGAAATTCTCACCTACGTTGAATCCATGGACCTGCTCTTCTTCGGGCTGACGGCGACAACGCTGTTTGTTTTTCGCCGGCGTGAGAAACGCGCGACCGAGACCTCCGGATGCGATTGGGTAGCCTCGTTTCGCGCGCCCGGGCACCCGTGGACTACACTGGTTTTCATCGCCGTATGTTTTCTTGTGGTATTGAACAGCCTGTTTCGGAATCACGGGAACACGCTCGTCACGGGAGCCGTGCTGCTGGCAGGGGCGGTGTTCTATTTCTTTCGCCGCACGACAAACCTCAAGGTGGATCGACACTAAACCATGAGCTCCCAGCGAAAGCTATCGCGATCCGAATACTTGTACTGGGCGAAGACAATCCCGCCCGCACGTTTTAACCTGGCGACCAGCGGAATTGCAGGCCTGCCATCGGGTGAGCTTCCGTTTGACGGAGACGACCGGGAACTCTCTCCCACCGGAGGCTACGGCTACGAGCCACTCCAGCAACGGCTCGCCGAGAAATGCTTCGTTGCACCGGAACACGTCGTGCCCGCGACGGGTGCTTCCATGGCCAACTACCTCGCCATGGCGGCCGTGCTCGAACCGGGCGATGAGGTGCTCATCGAGCATCCGGCGTATGAACCACTGCTCGCTGTCGCGGGGTATCTCGGCGCCGAGATTCACAGGTTCCCGCGCTTGTTCGAGAACAACTTCGAAGTCGTCCCTGAGGCCGTCCGGAAGGAAGTGAACAAGAGAACGAGGCTCATCGTGCTTACGAACTTCCACAATCCCAGCGGCGTCGAGACGCCGGAAGCGACGATCGCGGAGCTCGGAGACATTGCGCGGACGGTCGGCGCGCGCGTGCTCGTCGACGAAGTCTATCTCGAAATGCGCTTCGATCCGCGGGTCGAGAGCGCCTTCCACCTGGGAGACGAGTTCATCGTGACCAACAGTTTGACCAAGGCCTACGGCCTTTCAGGTCTCAGGTGCGGTTGGGTCCTGGCTGAGCGGGAACTCGCAGGGCGCATATGGCGTCTCAACGATCTGTTCGGCAACATTCCCGCCCATGTGGCGGAACGCCTGAGCGTCGCGGCCCTGGATTCGCTCGACTCCATCGCCGCTCGAGCGAAAGGCATTCTCGGTCGCAATCGCCCGATACTGGACGCGTTTCTCGACGGGCGACGGGATCTGGAGGTCGTGCGGCCCGCCTCTGGAACAATCGTTTTCCCGCGTCTCGCCCGTGGCGATGGCCAAACCTTTGCGCGGTTCCTTCGCGAAAATTTTGACCTCGCCGTCGTTCCCGGAGACTTCTTCGGGATGCCGCAGCATTTCCGAATCGGCATTGGTGGAGACAGCGAAATCCTGCGCGCGGGTCTTGAGCGCCTCTCCCAAGCGCTCGATGCTTTCGCGAAACAGGTGACGGTACACCATGACTAGGAACTCCGGGGCGCGCTTTGTCGGCAGTGGGGGCTCTTCCGAATACAGGCGCAGCGAAGCCTCGCCCGGTCAATATGCCGAGTGGGGCCGGCGAGTGTTGCGCGCGCACGACCGGATTCGTTCCTATGTCGCGCGCACGACGATCGAGGACCTGAGCGAGATTTCTCCGCAAGACTCGGTGCGCGTGTTCGCGAAGATGGAAAACCGGCAAGAAACGGGTTCGTTCAAGCTTCGCGGCGCGACAAACAAGATCCGGCTTCTCACGCCGGATGAGGCTTCGGCAGGCATCATCGCTGCTTCGAACGGCAATCACGGACTAGGCGTCGCCGCAGCGGCTAAGCGCGCCGCGGTCCGCGCCGAGATTTACGTCTCCGCGCAGGTCGCACCGAGTAAGGTCGAACGCATCGAAGAATACGGAGCCAAAATTTCAATCCACGGCACGGAACCTCTCGATGCAGAGCTCGCAGCTCGCGAGAAGGCTTCTGAAACCGGCCGGGTCTTTGTCTCTCCCTACAATGATCTCGACGTGATGGCGGGACAGGGCACGCTTGCGCTCGAACTGAGGGAGCAAATACCGTACCTCGATGCGGTCTTCGCCGCCGTGGGCGGAGGCGGACTCATCGGGGGAATCGGGTGCTACCTTAAATGGGTCTCTCCCGAAACCGAGGTGATTGGATGTTGGCCCGAAAATTCTCCCGTTCTCTACGAATCCCTGCGCGCGGGACGGATTGTTTCCTGCGAAGAACGGCCGACGCTTTCCGAGAGTACCAGTGGCGGCCTCGAAGAACGTTCGGTGACCCTCGATGTGTGCCGTGCTGTGATCGATTCCTGCGTGCTGGTTTCCGAAGCGGAGATTCTCTCGGCCATGCGTCTCATGCATCAATCAAGACAGTGGCTGATTGAGGGCGCGGCCGGCGTGGCCATTGCGTCCTTTCTGAAGGTTGCCGATCGCTACGTCGGCAAAACCGTCGCAATTGTGATCTGTGGAGCAAATCTATCCGAGAAGGTTCGCAGCGAGATCTAATGGCAAAAATCTATATGCGCGGCGAGATTGAACGGGCGATCAAGCCATCCGATGCCATTCGAGTCATGGAGAGAGCTTTTGTCGCCTATTCGCGCGGGGAAGCCGTCATTCCTCCTGTGGGTCACCTCGAGTTTCATGAGCCACCGGGGGATTGCCATATCAAGTATGGCTACATTCGAGGAGATGCGACGTTCACGGTGAAGATCGCAACCGGTTTTTGGAGAAATCCGGAGCGCGGTCTCGCCTCCAGCAATGGGGTCGTCCTTGTCTTTAGTGCCCACAACGGGGAGCTTTTGGCCATTCTCCAGGACGAAGGCTATCTGACCGATATCCGCACCGCGGCGGCGGGCGCGGTGGCGGCCAGGTTTCTCGCGCCTTCTCGCGTTCACGCGATTGGAATGATCGGTGCGGGAACGCAGGCCAGGCTGCAACTCGAAATGCTGATGGAGGTCACGGATTGCCGGCGCGTCCTGCTTTGGGCGCGCTCGTCCGATCGCGCCCGCGCCTTTCGCGTCGAAGGCTTCGAAATCACGATTGCGCCCACTATCGCGGAGCTTGCGGCGCAATCGCAATTGATCGTGACCACGACTCCCTCGCGCGAGTGGCTGCTCGGCGCGGATCACGTGCAGCCGGGCACGCACGTCACCGCCGTCGGAGCCGATGGCGGCGGAAAGCAGGAACTCGATCCGCGTCTCTTCGTTGCCGCAAACGTGTGCGTCGTCGACAGCCTTCGCCAATGCTCCGAGTACGGAGATTCCGCGCTCGCGCTTCGCGAGCGGATGATCCCGCCCGAGAGGCTGATCGAGCTTGGCCGAGTGGTCGAGAATCCCAAGCTCGGACGTCAGCACGAGCGCGACATAACCATTGCCGATCTTACCGGCGTTGCCGTGCAAGACATTATGATCGCGAGTCTCGCACTCACGATCCTGGAACGGGTTTAAGACGGCATAGGTTCTTAGAAAGACGGGCTGCCAGCGCGCTGCTGTCAGCTTCGCTAGGAACGAGCTCAGATGACAGACATGAAAGAGAAAAAAAACGGTGATTCTCCTATGGAACGAATAAGAACGGCAGTCGTACAGGTCGGCTCCTGTGTTTTTGAGACGACCCGGACATTAGAGAAGGTGGGCGCCAGTTGTGAGAAGGCTGCGAAGCAGGGCGCGAAGTTGGTGGTATTCCCGGAAGCACTTGTAGGGGGCTATCCGAAAGGAGCCCATTTTGGAGCACGCGTAGGCTCGCGTTCGGCGGAAGGAAGAGAGGACTTCCGCCGTTACTACGCTGCTGCCATTAGCGTTCCGAGCGACGAAACATTAATTCTAGGCGAGCTTGCTCTGAAGCACGACATCAACATTGTAATTGGCGTCGTCGAAAAGGACTCAGCGACCTTGTACTGTTCCGTGTTGTTCTTTGGAGCGGACGGCAAGCTCCGCGGGAAACATCGCAAGATCATGCCGACCGCTATGGAGCGTTTGATCTGGGGATTCGGAGACGGATCCACCATGCCGGCGATCCGCACGGAATTCGGAATTTTGGGGGCGGCCATCTGTTGGGAGAATTACATGCCATTGTTTCGGGCGGCAATGTATGCCAAGGGTGTGACGATATGGTGCGCGCCGACGGTCGATGACCGTGAATTGTGGCAAGCGACCATGAAGCACATAGCTCTGGAAGGACGTTGCTTTGTTCTCAGTGCATGCCAGTACTTAGCCGGCGCAGACTCCGCTCCAAAGTACGAAGCGATTCCTGAAGGCTCGTCGGAAGCAGTCTTGATCAAAGGCGGAAGCGTGATCATATCCCCATTTGGTGAGATCCTCGCTGGACCGTTGTACGGTGGGGAGGACATTTTGTTCGCTGACCTAGATCTCAAGGAAGTTATACGCGGCAAATTTGATCTGGACGTAGCGGGCCATTATTCACGCCCGGACATATTTTCACTGAGTGTCGATCAACGTCCTAAGCGTCCGGTAGAGTTCCTAGAGTGAGATGGTTGATTACCGGATGATGCGCGAAATAGATCAACCCACTTCAGGAACATGCGTCATAAGGACGGACATGGCCCCTACGACTTTACCCTCTCGTGGTCTTAGCCGCCGCCACTTTCTTCGGCAGAGCCTGGCATTCAGCGCGCTCGCTACGCTCGGACCCCTCTCCCATCTCGTAGATTCTCTCGAGCGCGACGAGACAAGCGTGCACCTGTTGATGTTAGGAGATTGGGGTGATGAGAATCCTGCGCCGCAGTCTGTCGTCGCCGCGGGCATGATTGAGTACACGAAGCGACAAGCCCTCACTCCCCAGGCGCTCTTGATGTTGGGAGACAGTTGGTACGGCGAACTTGCCGGAGGTGTCCACTCTGCCCGCTGGCAAACGCAGTTCGAGCAAATGTACCCGCCGGAAGTGTTCCCGGGTCCCGCTTATTCGATCGCCGGCAACCATGATTACCAGCTCTGGCCAGACAGCAAGGTTGCTGCCGAACTCGAATATGCGCGAGTCGGGCGCACGACCGCAGGCCCCACACGCTGGACCATGCCTTCTCTTTGGTACCGGTTCGAGTTTCCCGCGAAGAATCCGCTCATCACGTTTCTTGCGCTCGACAGCAACATGCCGTTCGCCGACGGCAGCGCGAAAAAGGGGCGGAGCTTCACCCTGACGGCCGAGCAACAGGCCGAGCAACTAGCTTGGCTCGAAACCGAACTCAAGCGCTCGCGCACGACGCCTTTTCTTGCCGTGATGGGGCATCATCCGGTCTATTCGGACGGTGTGCACGGTGATCATCCGGTCCTCGTCCGCGATTGGGATCCGTTATTCCGCAAGCATAAAGTGGATCTGTATCTGGCAGGTCACGACCACGATTTGCAGCACCTGGAATTCGAGGGACATCCCACGACCTTTTTCCTTTCGGGCGGTGGCGGAGCCGAGTTGTACGATCTGAAGATCGATCCGTCACAGCGCGGACCGTACGGGCAGAAGGTATACGGTTTCAGTCACCTCTCGGTCACCGAAAAAAAGATGACGCTGCGCCATCTCAACGGCCAGGGGCGTTCGCTGCACGCCTTCACGAAGACTCCTGATGGCAAGATCGAAATCGTCGCTTAGCGGGGCGAGTTTACTGGTCATGAATCTCGACACGCGCTTCGACCGTACAATTTTCCAAACGAAGATTTCGAAGACGGTTGTCGGACGCAAAACCGTCTGCGAGACCGAATCCGGAGGGCACACGGAGTGGCGAACACAGTTGAACTCACAGGCAACGATCTAACGCTTGAGCAGGTGTATGCGGTGGTCTTGGAGCACGCGCAACCGGTACTTGCCGAGGAAGCACGCTCCAAGATGCTGCGCTCGCGTGAGGTTATCGAGCAAGTCGTCGCGCGAGATGCGCCCGTATATGGCGTCAATACGGGCTTCGGAAAAATGGCCTCGGTGCGCATATCGAGCGCGCAAATCGGAGAGCTGCAGATTAATCTAGTCCGCAGCCATGCTTGCGGAATCGGCAGGTTGCTTGGCGAGCAGGAGACGCGTGCCATGATGCTGCTGCGAGCGAACGCGCTCGCGAAAGGTTACAGCGGCATTCGGCCCCAAGCGGTCGATACCCTGTGCGCGATGCTCGGTGCCCGCCTCCATCCCTTGGTTCCCTCCCAAGGATCCGTAGGAGCTTCCGGGGATCTAGCTCCCCTCGCTCACTTGGCGCAAGTTTTGATCGGAGAAGGAGAAGTCCTCTATCAAGATCAAAAGATGCCGGGACAACAGGCGCTCGAGCTCGCCGGCATTGCACCTCTGCGCCTAGAAGCCAAGGAAGGCTTGGCCCTTTTGAATGGCACGCAGGGCATGCTCGCGCTTCTCGTCTTGGCCCTGCGTGAAATGGACATTCTCGCCGACACGGCGGACGTGGCCGCGGCCCTGTCGCTCGATGCCTTGCGGGGAACCCCGACGGCCTTCGACGACAGGATCGCGAGGGTGCGGAGCTTCCCCGGCCACCGCCAGTGTGCGCAAAACCTGCGCCTTCTGAACGCGGGAAGCTCGATCCGTGAATCCCACCGCAGCTCTCGAACCGACTCGCGAGTGCAAGATCCCTACAGCTTAAGGTGCACTCCGCAGGTACATGGCGCCGTGCGGGACAATATTGCGCACGTGCGCGAGACGCTTCTGGTGGAAATGAATGCCGCAACCGACAACCCCCTCGTCTTTGCCGAGACAGCCGAAGTTTTAAGCGGAGGTAACTTTCACGGTCAGCCGCTCGCGATGGCGGCAGACCAAGTGGCGATTTCCATTGCGACGCTCGCGGGCATTTCCGAACGCCGCATCGAGCAGATGGTGAATCCACAACTGAGCGGGCTGCCGGCATTTCTGGTTTCCGAGCCTGGCTTGAACTCCGGCTTCATGATTCTGCACGTCGCCGCGGCAGCGCTCGCGAGCGAGACCAAAGCCATGTCCTTTCCCCACTCCGTCGATTCGCTTCCTACTTCAGCCAACCAGGAAGATTATGTGTCGATGGGGATGACTGCGGCCAGGCGGCTCTCTTCCATGCTCGATAATCTTCGTAACGTCGTAGCCATCGAACTCCTCGCCGCCTGCCAGGGGATCGACTTTCTCGCGCCGCTCGAAACAGCGCCCCACGCGCAGAAGGCCCAGGAACTGGTGAGATCGGTTTCGCGGCCCGTGGAACGGGACCGCTCCCTTTCAGCCGATATTGCAGCCGTTTCGCGCCTCATCGCGGCGGGAGAGTTTCAGCGGGTACTTAAGGATGCGTTGCGGGCTTATTGACTCCCGGTAACGCCCCGGCGTAGCATCCTCCCTGAACGGTGACGGTATTAAGGCGTAATCACCTGATACGGTCATTCCGCGACGCGCGGGACGAACCTCCGAGAGCAGCAGCGCCATGACGATATTTCCTCTATTTCCGAAGCCGAGCGGCCGCCGCAGGTGGCTGCCAGCGGCTTCGATTGTTATCGCTGTAGCCGTCGTGGCTCTCTGTGTCGCCGCATTCGTGCCGCGCGCTTACAGCGGACGATTGCCCCAGGTGCTGCTCGCGCTGGTCCTGCTTGCCCTCTCGGCGGCGATCGCTCTTCACGTGCGCTTCTTGCTTCTGGCTCGCCGCGCGCACGGCGAATCCGCACGTGTTATGGACGCGGCCGAACGCGAGTTCCAGTCCATCTTCGATAGCACCCTCGACGCCATTGTGATCCTCGATGACGAAGGGATTTGCCGCGAAGCCAACCCCGCCGCTCTGGCTCTTTTCGGAACTGAGCGCCCGGAACTCGTCGGTCACCCGATCGAAAGGTTCTATTCGGCGGCGAGCGGCCCCGAGGAGACTCGGGACCCGTTCCTCGACCGGAACTGCGCTCACGGCGAAATCGAGCTCGTTCGGCCCAACGGAGAAACCCTTTTCGTCGAGTACACGGTTAAAACGAACTACCTGCCAGAACGTCACGTGGCCGTGTTGCGAGACATTTCCTCCAGGCGCGAGGCCGAGAGGGCACTGCGGGAAAGCGACGAACGCTACCGGCAGATGGCGGACAACATCCAGGAAGTCTATTGGATGCTCGACGCTGGGTCGAAGCACATCATCTCTATCAATCCAGCGTACGAGACCATCACGGGCCGTTCCCTGGGAACGCTTCGCGACAATCCCGTTTCCTATCAGGAGCTGTTTCATCCCGAGGACCGCGTTCGCGTCCTGACTCGCCTGGAAGAAGCGGGCGAGACCGGTCAGATCGACGAGGAGTTTCGGATCATCCGGCCCGATCACTGTGTTCGCTGGGTGTCGGTTCATGGTTTCCCGGTACGGGACGCTGCCGGAGTCGTGCGGCGCCTGGTGGGGACGGCACAGGACATTACGGCCCGCAAATCCGCCGAGGAACAAATGGCGAGAAATCTCGCCTTGGCCGAATCGGCCTCGGCCGAAGCCGATGCCTTCCGCAAGACCACCCTGGCGCTCACGCAAAACCTCAGCATGGACTACGTTCTCGACACCTTGCTTCAGTCGCTTCTGAAACTGGTACCCTGCGCGTCGGCGCGCGTGCTGCTGGTCGAAACCGATACGCATCTGTTCCTCGCGCGCGAGAGGCGCCACCCGGAATCAACCCGGCGCCTTCCGAAATGTCCGGCAACCTTCGACGCGAGTGGTAACCGGTTTCTGATGCAGGTTCTCGCCGCAAGAGCCCCGGTGCTCATTCCGGACACCAGCACCGAGCCCGAGTGGCAAAGTTTCAAGGGATATTCGCAGATGCGCTCGTGGTTGTGTGTGCCGCTCATCGCTTCGCAGCGCGTGCTCGGACTGCTGTCGCTCGGCGATACCCGCCCGCAGGCCTTCTCACCCGACCATTTGCGGCTCGCGAAGTCGCTCGCGATTCCCGCCGCCGTCGCCATTCAGAATGCACGCCTCTACGAACGCGCGGAAATCTATGGCGCGGAACTCGAACAGCGGCTCAGGGACCTCGAGCAAACGCAGAAAGCCTTACGGCAAGCGGAGGAGAGTCGCGAACTCTCCGAGGAAAAATTTACCAAGGTCTTCCGCTCGAGCCCCATCGCTTTTTCCATTACGACAGTCGAAGAAGGACGCTTCCTGGATGTGAACGACGCGTTTGAGCGCCGATACGGATACGCGCGCTCGGAACTGCTCGGCCGCACGGTATTTGATATCGGCATCTGGGACGACCCCGGCGAACGCCTGCGGATGTTAGAGGAGATTCGCGAGCAAGGCCGCGTGAGGAACCGTATTACTCGCTTCCGCAAGCATTCCGGCGAAGCCATCGATACTTTCTATTCGGCAGAGATCATCGCGATCGAAGGCTGCGATTGCGTCTTGGCCGTTTCCGAAGATCTGCCTGAGCGCGCGGAATTCGGGGCGCCGCTCGCCCGCAAGGCAGCCACCGCCCCCTAACTTGCTGTTCGTCGTACGGTCAGCAAGCGCCCTCACTAGGCAGATCAATCGGTGACGAGGAAATGCCGAACCCTTCGTGTGTCCTTGCGGATCGACTCGGGAAGAAATCCAATAACCAAGTTCCATAGCGCATTCTGGCCGGTACCGAGCGCTTGCTGGTCGCTCAGACCCCAGGTCGGATCGTCTCCCGGCTGTGTTTCAGCAAAGTGGAATATTTTCTCGAATGAATTCGCTACGCTCACAATGGCACCGTCGACCTTGGCCCTCTCCAGATTCAATTTAATACCCGTTCCGAAATCGAGAATTGTTCTTCCCGTCCGCGCGTCAAACTCGGCGTTCGTGAGGACCAGCTCAGGATCGCTGCTGTATTCCCAATCCGCCTCCGCCGATAGTTCGTGACGGAATTCGTTGAAAGCGATATCGCTGTAGAACCAAGACTGTCCGGGACCATCCGGAGAAGGTATCTGTTTCTCGTCAGGGTGCGCCTGTCCGCGTGTGTAGCGAGAAACGCCGGCACAAAAGAAATCAACGTTGTTCCCGGATCGGTGATGAAAGTAGCCCAGGCCCGGCAATATCTCGTCCGCGACGAGTTTGCTGGACGGTCGGGCGAACAGGAGACCGGTGAGGCCGACAGCCCATTTTCCGTCGTCGTGCCGCCTGGCCTTGAACCTGCGCTCGAGAGCATCAAAACAGTCCAGTACGACCATGCTGAAAGCGTCCGCGATCGCCTTGATTTCCCAGCCAGTGTACCGTCGTCCGGGCCGGAGCTGCCAGTTGCGTTCTAGGTAGGGCCTACCTGAATCGGCCGAACGAAATTATGGCGCGGCCGATCCCGCTCATTCGGTGTACAATGTGCTGTTCTTACAGTAGACTAGACACCTGACAAGACAGAAATCGAATGACTGTACTCAAGAAAGCCACGAAGGACAAATCGCTTCAGGGAACGCGGCTCGATTCCGCCGATAAGCGACGCCGGCGGATTGTATCGTGGATGCGCAACCACGGAGTGCCTATCCCGGGCGGCGAACTAGCCAGACGTCTCCACGTGAGCCGCCAATGCCTGGTCCAGGATGTCGCCATCCTGCGAGCCAGCGGCGAGCAGATCGTCGCGACACCCAGAGGGTACAGCCTGCCCGAAAGCTCCCCCCATCTTCATCGGGCGATCCTGGCCTGCCGGCATGCCCCCGAACGAACCGAGGAAGAGCTGCAGATTCTGGTCGATCACGGCGTCAAGATCCTCGACGTAATCGTCGAACATCCTCTCTACGGTGAATTGCGCGGATCGCTCGTGCTCGAGTCCCGCGCCGACGTGCGAGATTTTCTCGCACAAGTGCGCGCGTCGCACGCGGCTCTCTTGTCCTCACTCACCGGAGGAGTGCATCTCCATACGGTCGAGACTTCGCGGCCGGAAATGATCGTGCAGGCGAAGGCCCGTCTCCGTGCGCGCGGGTTCCTTCTGAAAGAGTGACATACGGCGAGCCCTCTCGATATCTGCCGAAGAATTTCATAATTCCATAAAAGGGGACCCACGATCATGCCCGGCCCAGCAGAACAGAATGCGTTCGAAGAACGCTACACCCTTCCGATCATCGAGAGCATGGACGACAGCGCCGAGGAGGTTCGCGGCAAGCAGAAGCGTGTACGCGAACTCTGCACCGAAAAAAACGCGGTCCTGCTCGCGCATCACTATCAGCTGCCGGAAGTGCAGGAAGTGGCGGACTTCGTGGCGGATTCGCTCAAGCTGTCGCAGGCCGCGGCGAAAACGAGTGCCGATGTCATCGTCTTCTGCGGCGTGCACTTCATGGCTGAAACGGCCGCGATTCTGCTCCCGGAGAAAACCGTCCTGCTGCCGGATCTGCGCGCCGGCTGTTCGCTGGCCGCTTCGGTGACCGCGGAGGAACTGCGCGAGTGGAAAGCGAAGATTCCGGACGCCGTGGTAGTCGCCTATATCAATACGTCCGCTGCAGTGAAAGCCGAGAGTGATTACTGCTGTACGTCGGCAAACGCCGCAAAAGTCGTCTCGGCGATCCCCGCGGACAGGCCCATTCTTTTTCTTCCGGATAAATTTCTCGCTACCGTGGTCGCACGGCAGACGGGGCGAAGCAACATCATCGCGTATCCGGGCTATTGCCACGTGCACAAGACCATCCGGCCGGAACAGGTGATCGAGATTCTCGAAGAGCATCCCGATATCGAACTGCTTCTCCATCCCGAATGCGGCTGCGTGAGCTCTTGTATGGCCAAGGCCGCGGACGGCACGCTGCCTGCGGACCGCACCTTCTTCCTCTCTACCGAGGGGATGCTCCGGCACATCGGCAAATCCCCGGCTAATGAATTCGCCGTGGGAACCGAACTCGGCATCCTCCATCAACTCAATAAGACTTATCCGGAGAAGACATTCTATCCGGTGAATCCCAACGCGGTCTGCGCGTTTATGAAAACCATCACGCTCGACAAAGTCATCCGCTCGCTCGAAACGCTCACGCCGCGAGTGCGCGTGCCCGAAGACATCGCGCGCAAGGCCAAGCGGGCGATCGATCGCATGCTCGAACTCGCGTGAAGGCCCCTCCATGCTGAAAATTGGGATCCTCGGGGTAGGAGCGATCGGCAGTACCATCGCTCGCGCGCTTGACCAGAAGCAGGTCGACGCAGAGCTTGTCGCGCTGGCGGATCAGGATCGCGCGCTGGCGGAAATTTTGTCTGCGGAACTTTCGGGCCACCCGGTTGTGGTTTCCGTCGACGAGATGATCGAGCGTTCGGACCTCGCGGTTGAGGCCGCGAGCCAAGCGGCTCTGGCAGGGTTTGTCCCCAGGGCACTCGCACATGGGCGTGACATGCTGATCATGAGCGTGGGAGGTTTGCTCGGCCACGAAGAGTGGTTCCGCGAGGCCCGTAAAAAGGGCTGCCGCATCTACATCCCTTCGGGAGCCATCGCCGGGCTTGACGGGATTAAATCCGCTTCGATTGGACACATCGAATCGGCACTGCTCATCAGCCGTAAGCCAGTCGCTGCGCTAGAGGGATCGAAGTATGTGATCGAGCGAAACCTGGCGCTGGACACCTTCCGGGAAGATACCGTCATCTTCGAAGGGCTCGCCGAGGAAGCGGCTCGCGCGTTCCCGGCGACCTCGAACGTTGCAGCTTCGCTGCGCTTGGCCGTCGATCCCTCGACTCCGGTCCCCGTGCGCGTTCGAATCATCGCTGTGCCAGGTGGAAAAGAAAACGTCCATGAGATTCACGTCGAGGGCGAATTCGGCCGATTTACGGTGAAGGTTGAGAACCTGCCATCCGAAGCCAATCCACGCACTTCGCAGCTCGCCGCGTTTTCCGCCATCGCGACACTGAAGAATCTCACGCGATCCCTGCGCGTCGGAACGTAGTTGCTCCTTTTGACCCACATTCAACAGCCTGGAGAATCCGGGCGACTTCATGCTCCATGCTTGGCGGTACACCCGAGGGGATACGCTTCGATTCGAAGAGGCTCTGCGCTCTCGGCCCCTATGTGCACTTGCGGAGAAGGATGCCTGTGTTTAATTCGAAGACCAAACAAAAATACGGACTGCCATGTCTGGCGAATGGATCAGCAAGTCGCATCGCTAAAGTTTCGCCCACACTAAGACGATCAAGAGTACGCCAATAGCCCCCACCCTGCGCACATCGATCGCCATGTTTTAGGGATATTACGATTCGCTTGGTCGATCAGCGATTCCCCACGGGATTGAGACTACTCCAACAATGCGGTGCGAAGACCTCCTGCCGCGCTGTGTTCGTTACTTCAGTGTTGCCCGTGAGCCAGTCACAAACCTGTGAGCCAAATCATCTTCGGAAAAAGCTGCTTCAACTCATCCTAATCCACCTACACAGTTAACGCCATCGGCCCCCCAATGTTCTTCCACGCGGGTCTTGTCTTGACCGTGGCGCGGAACAAGATCAGAATCGCGGAAAGTGTTGGGATGTGGATTATGGCCACTCAGACCTGTCCCGATTGTGACTCCCCCGGCGACGGGAATTGTTCCGCTTGCCACGGAAAAGGAAAAACTCTGCGAGAGAAGATCTCCGACGCTGTCATCGTATTCGGACACGAATCAGCTTGTTCCGTATGTAGTGGTAGCGGTGATTGTCTGGCATGCGGCGGCACTGGCGAGATGGAGGCGGGCGGTGAAAGCTGATAGGGTGTTCGGTAGCCGGCAACTGACTTGGCAAGCCGGTCAGGAAGTGAAAGTCCCCGACACTCTTCGCCCCTAGAGTCCAGCGCGTGCAATCGGTGATCATCCCGCCGCCTTAACGCGCAAACGAGTTGCTCTCCGGGGAAGGTGCATCCTAGGTAGAGTGTTCGTTCCAATTAATGCCGGCGAGCGGGTGGACCAGGGGCGACACAGACGAGAGGATTAGACTGTTGATGGATGCTCCGTTCAAGCCGGGACAACTCGTCCGCGTCAACCTCGCGGGCATGCAGGTCGAGACTGTAACCTTCCACGCCGCTGTCACGGACGCGGTCGGAAATATCCTCAAGCAGACCTCGGAGGACCCGCCCAAGTATCTCGTGCGACTTCTCTTTTCGTTCCGTGGGATCAACGAGGTAGAGGTTCCCGCGGACCGCATACGATGAAGATAGAGTCAGAGTACGCCCTCATTCGCCCGGAATCAGCCTAGGCGCTTGTGTCCAACTCTTGGAGCCGGACTGCGAGAGAAGCAGCGTGATTTCACTTGCTTCGATCGTCCGGTGAATGGTGGCTGAAATTGTGAAGGATTCCCTCGCGTCTGACCGGTAGCTGAGTGTCTGCTCGATCCGTTGCCAGAGCTGCGTTAAGGTGAAGATAAAGCAATGACTGGAGTGTTCATGAATTTGAAGATATGGGAGCTTAACCGCTGACCCCTCGCAACGATGTCGTGTATGCCATTTGGCTCCAAGGTTAGCTCCGCGCGGCCCCGCGAAGCACAAGCGACTTCCCGCCTTTCTCCGCTTGAACTTCGCTCCCATGCTCCTGGCCCTCGAGCGATTCTTACCGAGACCGGTACATGGCTCTTTTTCTGTCGCTCCTTTTCCTGGGCACGGCTTCGGGCGAATTCCTGCGCCCGGCCGCTTCGCGTCTTCTGCTTTCCCGGTTCCTCCCGAGAGCCACCCGGGTCCCTCCCGCAATGCAGACGCTCGCCTTGGGAGCAGCGGCCCTCGCTTTGGGGTGCCTCAGGAAAATGGGGCAAAAAAAGGAGAAAAAAAGACATGTACCTCAATTCCGTAACTCTCGTAGGATTCCTAGGAGCCGATCCCGAACAACGCCAAGCGAAAGGCAACGGCACGAAGTTCACCGTGCTTTCGGTCGCTACGCAGCGTTCCTGGAAAAACGCTGAAGACGAATGGGTCTCGAAGACCGAGTGGCACCGGGTCGCGATCTTCCGCACGCGTCTCGCACAATACTCGCTCGACAACCTCAAGAAGGGCTCACACGTTCTGATCGAAGGCAGCCTCATCAGCTCGATCTACGAACGTCCGGGCAAAGGCAAGAAAGACCCAACCACGAAGATCACTTCGTGGTCGATCCGCGCGGACGCCGTGCGCAGGCTCGACCGCGGCGAACCGGAACACGAGGCGATCGCTTCCCGTTCCAGTGCTTCCGAGGAAGCTCCCGAAACCTCGGGCGAAGCTCCCTACTGAGGTTCGAGCACGCCTGGCCCCGGCGAAAGCCGGGGCCTTTTTAGTGCTGGCCGCACCTCCGACCAATCCCGCGGAAGTTCGCCGTCAAAGTAGATTGCGTAGGAGCATAGCTTCCCTGCACGCGTGATCTTTGTTTCCGAGCGCGCGTGTCGAGGGGCCGGCGCCCTGCGACCTGGGGCGCTCGGTCCCGAAAACGGCCGGCGTCGTCCCCCTGCCGCCGTACTTACCCGAACCATATCCGAGGATTGAGAGCAGGGCCGCTTCCGCCCAGAGAACGGCCCTCGGACGCCGGAGCATCGTCATGATGGCCGGAAGCGATTGCGATTGCCTCATCTGCCGTCTGGAGGAGAACCTCGTGAACGAACTAAGCCATGACACGGGCCTCGAAGAATACCGGCTGTGGGCGGCGTCCACCCAACTCCTGTCCACATTTCCGACCGCTTCCGAACTGGTCGGCTACCTTCACCGGCAGCAGAACGATCGAGGGAATTCATCTGTCGACGAAATCCTTCTGCACCTTGTTGGAGCGGGCACGAACGGCACTCTCCATCCGATCCGCGAGCGGATCGTGCTCCTGGTTTTTGTTCCGACCATCCACCGCACCACGACTCAAATCAGCGCCGTGTTTCCCTTGCTCGGCCGCGAGGACACGGCCCAGCATCTTTTCGCGACTCTTCTCGATTTCCTGCACTCGCAGGAACTCCGCTTGCGCCGCTCGCACCTTGCTTTCGCCGTCGCGCGAAAGATGCGCCGAAGCGCCTTCCGCTGGGCGATTCGCGAGTTTCGACTGGACTTCCCGAATGACTCGGACGCAGCTCCGGCCGCGGCCGAGAGAATCCCCCAGAGCGGCGATGGATCCCATGCGGGCGTTCTATTAGCGAAGTTTCTCGATGACTGCGAACGAAGGGGGTGGCTATCTCAGGAGGAACGGCAGCTTCTCACCCAATTCAAAGTCGAAGGTGTCTCGAGCACGGAACTCGCCCGCCTGAGCCGTCAATCGGTTGGAGCCATTGAGCAACGCATCCACAGGTTGCTCGAAAAACTGCGCCGCATCGCCCGAAAATCGAGCGGCGGCACACCGCAACAGCTGGACCTGTTCCGGCCCTGAGCGGAGTTCTTTCGCGGTCCATTGTTTGCGCCGATGGTCAGCGAGCGGAGTACTAGAGAAAAAATATTTCACTGGTACCCGTAAGTTTTTCTTTTTCTCTGGCTGATTAGTATAGTGAGGGGAGTTCTCGCCGGTTACTCCCGCAGACCCGAAGCCCGGCCGATTCCATCGGCTGCTGGCTTCGGTGCCGCGTGCGGCCTGGGAAAGGCACGGACGCGATTGTGGGGAAGACGCTGTCACGGAGCGAACGCTCCAAGTGTGCCCGGACGAAGACGTCCGGCAAACCGGCACGAACAGCCGTCCCTCGCGATCGTTCTCCTCTGTCTTCGCCTAAGCCAAGTCCTGCGGGGACACCCCTCCTTTTGAATCTCGAACGAGAAAGGGAGAGCCTCATGAAACGAGTTCTTGGGAACTGCCTCGCGACCTTTTCGCTGCGGGCGCCTGTGATCGCAATCTGTTTCGTACTCTTGTTGGCAATCCCCGCCTTTGCCCAGCAAGGCAATTCTCCGTGGGAGAGCGCCGTCAACGTCCTGATGACCGCCTTCACCAGCACGATCGCGCGCGGACTCTCTTTGGTTGCGATCGTTGTCTCCGGACTTACGTTCGCTTTTGGAGAGGGAGGCTCGAAGCGCGTGCTCGCGGGCGTACTGTTTGGCGTGGGAATGGCCATCGCCGCGGTGAACTTCCTGGCTTGGCTGTTTCCCGGAGCGTAAGGCGCGAGATCCAGCGAGGAGAAACGCATGGCCGAAACCAGACGAATCAACAAAGTGCATCGTTCGCTCTCCCGCCCGCTCACCATCCTGGGCGCCGAACGAAGGCTTTTCTTTTTCGCGATGTGTCTCGGTGCTGCCACCTTCAACCTGCTCGGCAGTTTACTCGGGGGCTTGCTGATGTTTTTGCTGCTCTATGTCGTAGCCCGCTGGGCCACGCAGACCGATCCGCAGATTCTGCGCTTCTTGCTCAGCGCAGCGAGGCTCCGCAGAGAGTACGACCCGACGAAATTCAGCCCGATCGTGGTTCGGAGGGGAAGCGATGCTTAGGCTCCAGCGAATTTTCAAGAACTACCAAGAAACCGGCTCGCTCCCCGAGCAAGTGAATCTCTACGGGTTCATCGGTCCCGAAGTCTTCTTGACCAAGTCGGGAGAAACCGGCGTGGTTCTGGAAGTTCGCGGAGTGGACTACGAGTGCTTGGATCAGGCGGCGATTGACGGCTTCACCAAGCGTCTGGAGTCGGCGCTGAAACTATTCGATGAAAATTGCCGCGTTTACCAGTACCTATTCAAGCGCAACAACCAGACCATCCCCTACCAGCTCTATGCGAATCCTGTTGTCGATGCTGCGATCGAGAATCGCATCGCTTATCTCCAATCGAAAGCTGGCACGCTGTTTTCGTTGTCCGTGTATTACGTCGCGCTCTATCGGAGATCGGAGGCTTCCGAGCGCCTGGAGGCTGCTCTATCCAGTTTCCTTCGTCACCCCTCTAAGAGCTTCTTGCAGGTGTGCGCGCAGTTGTTCTCGACCAAAAAGACCGTGCTCGTTCTGGGCAAAGATTTGGACGAAGCGCAGGCAGCGGTTCTGCAGAAAGCAAAGAATTTCATTCTCCAGGTCAGCGACTTTCTTTCGGTGCGGATTTTGGGTAAGCAGGAGGCCTTCAGGGTTCTCAAACGAACACTCAACTTCGATCCTCAAAAACTCGGCGCGGCCCGCCTCAAGCACGACACGTTTCTCGATTACTACCTCCCGGAATCGCATGTCGAATGCCACCGCCGGCATCTGCGCGTGGACGACGACTACGTCAAAGTCCTGACGCTCAAAGAACCCTCCGCCCAGAGCTTTCCGCTCATCTTCCGGCGGCTGCTCGAAGTTGAAGCGAACTACCACATTGTGACCGAGTGGAAGAAGGAAGACTCCGGGACGACGCGCCGCACCATCCAGGCCAAGCGCCGCCACTTTCACAACACCAAGCGCTCGTTCGCAAGCCAGGTGAGTCTCAACGACGCGCCGGCGCAGGACATCCTGCTCGATGATTCCAAGGAAGCCCAGGTGCGAGAACTGGGAGAAGGGATCAAGGAGATCGAGATCGCAGGAAATTATTTCGGGCTGTTTTCGCTAACCGTGGTGATTTACGACCGCGATCTCGCCAAGGTCGAACGGGCCTGCGCCGAATTCTACAAAGTCTTCAGCGTCCACGATGCCCAGCTCTATGAAGAAAAATACAATCTGCTCAATGCGTTTCTTGCCGCCGTTCCCGGCAACCATGCCTTCAACTTGCGCTATCTGTATCTGGCGAATACCAACTACGCCGATTTCTCGTTTCTCTTTACGCTCGATTCGGGTGAAACACGCAACCGCCATCTGCGCGCGGAGTATCTAGCGGTCCTTGAAACCAATCACCACACGCCCTACTTCTTGAATCTCCATTACCGCGATGTGGCGCACACCATGATCCTCGGCCGGACCGGGGCGGGTAAGTCGTTTTTGCTTAATTTCTTGATCACCAGTCTCCAGAAGTACTCACCGCACACCTTCATTTTCGACTTGGGCGGGAGCTTTGAAAGCCTGACGCAGCTGTTCGGCGGCTCCTATGTCCGTGTAGGCCTCGAGTCCCAAGATTTCAAAATCAATCCGTTTTCGCTTGCGCCCACTAAGGAAAATCTCGATTTCCTGGCGCTGTTTGTGAAGGTGCTGATGCAAGGTCAGAAGCTCGGTGATCTCGATCCCGCGACCGAGCGCGATCTCTATCACCAGATCGAAAATCTCTACTCCGTCGATCCTGCGCTGCGCACGCTCGGGGTGCTTGCGAATACGCTCGGCCACGATCTTTCGGGGCGTCTTGCGAAATGGACCCGCGGCGGACAGTTCGGATTTCTGTTCGACAACGCCGAGGACTCGATTTCGTTTTCACGGTTCCAGTGCTTCGACTTCCAGCGCATGAGTGGGTACCCGGAACTTCTCGAACCGCTCTTGTTCTACATCCTCCATCGCGCGAATGCCGTCATCTCGGACCGCAGGATCAGTTCAATCTTCAAAGCGTTCTTCATCGACGAGGCCTGGGTGTTCTTAAAGAACCCGAGCATCGAGCGGTATGTCGTCGAGGCCCTGAAGACCTGGCGCAAGCACAACGCCGCGATGGTGCTCTCGACGCAGTCGCTCGACGAACTCAAGCGTTCGGCCATTCTCGACGTCATCATCGAAAGCTGCGCGACGAAGATCTTCCTTGCGAATCCCGACATGGACCGCGATCTTTACCGCCGGCAATTCCATCTGAACGAAACCGAAGTCGAACTCATCGCGAACCTGATCCCCAAGCAGCAATTCCTGATCAAGACCCCGGATCTCGGGAAGGTCGCGAACCTGAACGTCGATCCCAAGAGTTATTGGCTCTACACCAACGATCCCTACGACAACAAAAAGAGGAAAGAAGCTTTTGAAACGCACGGCTTTGAGCGAGGCCTCGAAGTGCTGGCGGGAGAGCGCGCGTGATCCCGGAGTTTCCAGTTGCTGACTCTCTTACGTGCCGGGCACTCAAGGACGGCCCGCTGTATCACTCGTTCCTTTTCGCGCTCGGAGGATGTATCGCGGCGGCCGTCTTCGCGGTACCGCGGATCCTGCGATTTTTCGACGACCGGATTTTAGGTTCCCGGAAGCAAACAACATTTTCCAAAGGAGTGAAAAGATGAAGCGAGCTTTTTCGAGTTCATGGCAACTAGGTTTCGTATGTTGTGTCGCGATCGTCGTCTTGGTTACGGCCTTTCCGTTTTCGGCAGCATGGGCCGCAACGGAAGCGGCACGCGTTGTCAAATATTCCAAGGAAGACATTATTCCGGTTCGCGCGAAGCTGCGCTTCTCAACCCTGATCGTTCTTCCCGAGGATGAGGAGATTCTCGATTTCACCACCGGAGACAAGGAATTCTGGATCATCAACGGCGCACACAACCTCTGTTACGTTCATCCAGCCCAGGCGGGCATCCGCAGCAATCTGAATCTGATCACTGCAAGCGGCCACGTCTATTCCTTCCTGCTGACTGAAATCAGCAACCAGCCGGGCACCGAACCCGACCTCAAGATTTTCGTCGAGCCCAAGGAAACCTCCGGCTTTGCGGCGAAGACCGGCCTCGCAGGATACGTCAGTGCCGGCGAGGCCGAAGCTTACAAGAAGGAACTTGCGGCGCTCCAGACCCAGACGAACGACCAGATTCATGCCGCCGAGGCGCACGCGGCCGATGAGGTCAATCGCTTTCGCGCGGACTATGCCGCGAAACTCGTCTTCGACTATGCGTTCGACGCGAAGGCGGCGCGGGCGCCGTTTCTCGTTTCGGCCATCTATCACGACGACCGCTTCACCTACATCCGATCGGCCGCGCGTGAAAAGCCCGCACTCTACGAGATCAAGGACGGCAAGCCCAACCTGATCCCATTCCAGCTCGAAAACGGCGTCTATATCGCCCCGAAAATTATCGACGCGGGGTACCTCACCATCGGCAAACGAAAGTTCAGCTTCGCGCGGCGCGCCGCCGACTGAGGGCCGAGCCATGGTCGAGACGCCGCAGGTTCAAGACAAAGCGCCCAAATCCGAAGGGCTTCTGCCCAAGAACGTGCAGTCCTGGCTTCTGGTGGGCCTCGCGTTCCTCATGGTCGCGATCATGTGGCTTACGGGCGGCAAGAAGCCTCAGCCCACGCGGTCCGCGTCGTCCACGGCTCCCGCCGCAGCGCCCCTCGAAGTCAACGAAACCAAGATTGCCGAGCTCCAGAACCGCATCGAGGAACTGCAGCGGCAGCAGCTGGTGGCACAGAGCGCCCTTGCGCACGAAACCCGTTTCCTCGGCGGGCAGGACCCTGCTCTCCCGGAACCATCAGGCGCGGCTCCTTCGGGCGAAGACGCGCACGAAGATCCCATTCAAGCCGAACGCAAGCGGCATGCCTACGTGTCGCTGTTCGCCTCGAATGTCGCTCTCAGTTACCGCAAGACTCCCGCAGGCGCGGTGGAATCTCCTCCAGCTGAGACACCCGCCGCTTCGAGTCCGGTTGCGCCCCCGGCCGAGTCGCCGCAAGTCGCGCAGCTGCTGAGGGACATGCAAGCGAATCTCGTTCCAGGTCCGGCACGCAACGATTCCGCGGAAAAACCAAACGATCCAAAGGAGGAAGCGAAAAATCCTGCCGCCGTTGCGGCTGGCGCGGCCAATGCGGCGGCAGGAAAAACTTACATGCTGTTTGAAGGAACGATCCTTGAAACCGTGCTGATCAACCGCCTCGACGGAGGATTTGCAGGTCCCGTCGAGTGTCTGCTCTCAACCGATGTGTACTCGAACGACCGCCAGCATCTGCTGATTCCGGCAGGCTCGAAGTTGCTTGGGGAAACGAAAAAGGTCGACACCTTCGGCCAGACACGACTCGCCGTCGTCTTCCATCGCGTGCTCATGCCCGACGGCTATTCCGTCAGCCTCGATCAATTCAAGGGGCTGAACCAAATTGGCGATACGGGCCTGCGGGACCAGGTCAATAACCACTACCTCCGCATCTTCGGAGTGTCGCTCGCCATCGGCGCACTGGGAGCTGTCGCAGAAGGTGGAACAGCAGGCTCGCTCAACGCATCCAGCGCCGACCTCATGCGCCAGGGATTCGCGCAAAGCACCGCACAGTCTTCGGCACAGATCCTCGACAAGTTCCTGAACGTTATGCCCACAGTGACCATCCGCGAAGGTCACCGGGTCAAAGTCTATCTTTCGGGCGATCTCGCGTTGCCCGATTACACCAACCACAAAATGCCTTCCGATTTTTGAGGGCGAAAGGAGAGAGCGTTTCATGAAAAGAAAGATTCTGATTTGCTTGCTCGTGTTGGGATTGGGAGTCGGCAGCGCCATGGCGCAGTTTGGGAACGGGATCGTCTTCGACCCCACCAACTATCAAAACGCATTGCTTCGCTACTACCAGCTTCAGCAACACCTCCTCGAGCTGCAGAAGAGCTACGCCAAAATCACCGGGCAACTCAATCTCGCTCTGCAGATGGCCCAGTTCATCAAGAACATGCCCGCGCGCTACCGCGCGCTGTTCTCGCAGTGGCGCAATGTCACCTCGCTCAACACCTTCGGGAACACCGTCTCGTGGATCAACGGCATCAACACCGGCGTGCTTCCCAATATCAACATCGGATACCTGAAGGCCACCACTCCGCTCGCTCAGTACGACCCGTATGAACTGTTGGGAATGGATTCGGCGGAACTCGGGCGTGTCCAGTCCCAATACGCTTCGATCGAACTCTCGGACGGCGCAAATATGAACGCCATGGCTACCATCGGCGCGATCCGCGGAAGCGCCGACAACCTCCAGACGCAAATCGGAAACCTCGAGGACGATTCCTTCTCGGGCGACTCGGGTCTCAATAGCGAAATTTCCGTTCTGAACAAAATCAATGCGGCGGGTGTCCTGACCCTCCGCACCGTTCAGGACTCGAACAAGCTCCTTGCGTCGCTTCTGGAACAGCAAACCATAATCGCCAAGCAACAGCGTGACGCGACCGCGAGCGCCATTAACACCGACATCGGTCGCCAGGCCAGCATGGCCGGCAACATGGCCCAAGTGACCGGAACGATCACCGATTCACTTCAAAATTTCCGCATCCAGTAGGCGTGCGGAAACAGGACACCCAAGCGTCGAAGGAGCTGACGGCCGTGCAAACCGATTTCCTCCAGTACATCTTTCAGGCGATCAACAATTTGCTCACCCAAAACCTCGGCTTCTTCGACACCATGGGCCAGAATCTTTTCCGGTCGTTCGCCACCATTCTGGTGGTCTGGTTTGGAATCAAGTCAGCTCTTTCTTCCGCGAGCGGCAGGCCCTCATTCCAGTTCGATCATTTTGCGAGCCTGCTTCTGACCATCAGCTTTGGCTTCGCCATGGTCAATTACTACAGCACGCCGATTCCTGGCATCGGCACGAGCTTCCACTCTCTGGTGACGGATGAAGCGCAGTTCTTGTCGAGCCAGATCAACCAGGCCGAACTCCAAACGGTCGTGACGCAGGTTGCGGATTTTGAATCCCGCATGGATTCACCGGGATGGGGAGATTTCCTGGGAACCGCCATTTTTGTCGTCGTCACCATCCTTCTCGCTGCGGCCCAGGCCATCGCAATTGTGGTCATCGCCTACGGATTCATCGCCACCGCCGTTTGCGTGCTCGTAGGACCAGTCTTTGTCCCGTTTTTCATCGTCCCCAAGATGGAGTGGCTGTTCTGGGGCTGGTTCCGTTGTTTCCTTCAATATGCCTTCTACCAGGTCATAGCCGCTGCGGTGGTCTATGTCATCGGAAATCTGATGCTGGGCGCCCTTCGTCTTCCGCCCGCTGGCACCCTCTCGACCGCACAATTGATCAGCTGGTTTCCAGTCCTCTTTATTACTTTTCTGGCTTCGATCTACGTGCTCCTGAAAATCCCCTCGCTCACCAATCACATCTTCAGCGGCGCGTCCGGCGGATCTTCGGCAGCCATCCTGGACAAGGTGTTCGGATGACGAACGAAGCGAGCTTCGAGGATGCCAAGCGGCTCTACCTCGAACAGTACGGCGATCCCATGGTGACCAACACGTATTTGAAGATTGCTCTGGTTCTGGTCTCCTTTGTGGCCCTGGGCCTGGCCCTGGTCGATTTGAAGACGATCCGCACGTTTCAGAACTTCCGTCCTCTCGTCATTCGCATTGACGACCTCGGGCGCGCGGAAGCCATCAACTACCACAACCTGGAATACCAGCCGCAGGATGCCGAAGCCAAGTATTTCCTGTCCGAGTTTTGCGCCCTCTACTACCGCCGCAACCGCTACACGATTCAGGATGATTTCTCGAAGTCGCTCTACTTCCTCGACGGCAAGCTTGCCGACGGGATTCTCGACGCCTACCGCAAGGACGACATCGTCAAGAAATTCATTACCAATACCGCAGCGCCCGAGGTGGACGTCGAGGTCAAAAAGGTTGCGCTCGACGAGATGCAGACACCGCCCTTCCGCGCCCGCGTGGACTTCTATATGGTCTATTTCTCGCCCGCCGACCATAGCGAGCTGAAACGGGATCTTTATACTGCGAACTTTGTCTTCGTATTCAAGACGCAGGTTCCCAACGAGCTCATCCCCATCAACCCGCTCGGAATGACCATTACTTACTTCCGCGAAGATGAGGCGTTCAAGTGAGAGCCCGGGTTCCCCTCCGAACCGAAGAGGTCGCGGGTGGACGCAGGCGAGCGTCGGCCCAAGCTCGGAGCGCTAGAGCCGACCTTACTCAGCGGTGTTTGCCGTTACAACAGCCCTATCCGCGCCCACGCGATTCCGCCACTCGAAGAAGCGGCGCCCCTCACGATGGCCTCCTTTTCGCCCCGCTTACCGCCCGCTCCCAGAAACACAAAGGATTCGAAGGCAAACCACCAAGCGACCGGAGGCATGTCTGATGGTTGCGAATGCTCTGCTGTTCACCATCGCGATCCTGCTCGCATACGGCTTTTGGCTCCTCGATCAGCTGAAGTTCATGGCCCGCTACAAAGCCGCTGTCTTCCACGCCAACGGCCCCTGGATTCTCACCTTCGGCGTTGTTCTTTTTGTGAACCTGTTTGGTCTCGCGCTCGCCGTTAGCCGCCGATTTCTTCTTAAGAACACCGGGCGCAAACTCTCGCACCTCGACAAACAGTTCCATGTCGGCCATGTGGACATGCCGCTGCCCGTGAACGACGGGGAGGCGGACTGATGTCGCGCGACGTCTTTTCTCACGATCCCCAAGACCCGCGCGAGCCGTCACCGCCGCGTTCGGTGAGCCGGCATAGACCCGCACCTTCCTGCCCGCGGGACGATGGGAATACGAGAAGCGAAACGACCGCTCCCCAGGAGCGAAATGACCATTGCGAACGCGAGAGGGCAAATAACGCGCCGAGTGCCGCCGAGCGCGCTTACTACGTTCGCGACCGAACGTGTCTCCTTCGCGACTCCGAAATCCACGCCATGAAAGAAATCGGCAAGTTCCGCGTGATCGCCGCAGCGGACCTCGCCCGCTATGCCTACGGCGGGGATGCGAAGCGCATGGAGAAAGAGATCAAGCACCTCGAACGCGAGCACCTGGTTTCGGAAAAGACTCTCGAAATCCCGCACAAGAAAACCCTGCGCGTCGTAAATCTGACCAAGGCCGGCCATGGCCTTCTTAAGCGAACCGACCAGCTGCCGGATGACCAAGCCATCTATCACGGCTTGCTGAAATCTCGCGAGGCCGAACACGACGCCGATCTTTATCGCCTCTATCAGAAGGAGGTCGCCCGTATCGAACGCGCGGGCGGCCGCCCGGTCCGCGTCGTTCTCGATTACGAAATCAAACGCAATCTGAATCGCGATCTAGCACTGCTGGGTCCCGAAAAAGACAACCTCGAACGCAAGGCGGAAATCGCCAAAAAGCACGGCCTTGCGATGGTCAACGGAAGAATTCCGGTGCCGGACATGCGCCTGGAATACGAGGACGCCGAACTGTTGTTGCACCACGTGGATCTCGAGCTCGCGACCCGCGAATACCGGCCGCGCTCGCTCGCCGAAAAAGCCAAGGCTGGCTTCTCCATCTACGGGCGCGCGGAGGACGCATCGCGTCTCCGCCGGATTCTGGACGAGCGTGAACTCACGCGGGAGATCCTCACCTTATGAACATCGCTCGCGGCCACCTCGATGCTCTGGAAGCCCTCGGCTATACCGAGCCCGAGGCCCGTTTTCTTTACCTGGTAGCCACATATTCTGGCTACTTCACGGCCCGCCAGTTTCTCGCGTGCACCGGGGCGCATTGGGGCAAGCGGACGACGAACTTCTGGAGCAAGATCGAGCGCTTCCGGCACGCCCGCACCGAGCGTTTTCCCAAGAGCGGCGCCATCCATCACCTCTTCTCGCGGCGGCTCTATCGCGAGATCGAACGGGAACACCTGCGCAATCGCCGGGAGCACGAAATCGATTTCATCAAGCGGCGCATCGCCATCCTCGATTTCGTGATCGCAAACCAAGAGTATGAGTACCTAGAAACCGAAGCCCAAAAGATCTTCCATTTCTGCGAGAAATTGGGAATCAATGAGCGCTACCTTCCGGCGCGCCTTTACCTCGGCCGGAATACGGCGCGTTCAAGCGTCCGGTACTTCATCGACCACTTCCCGATGTTTCTCGGTTCCGCCCCGCCTCTGGTGACGTTCACCTATGTTCATGAGGGCCCCGTTGCCTTTGCCGATTTCGTTCATCACTTGGAAGCCTATCTGCCCCTGTTCCGGCAGCTGTCCGACTTCCGGATGTTGTACGTGTCGCGGACAGGTTTTCGCTTCCCAAGGTCGAGCGAAATCTTTGACTCTCTAGTGAAGATTCCCCTGGAATCGGACATTGCCGAAGATTTGCTGCGCTATTTTCGCGTGCGCAAGATGTGGGAAGAAAAGCAATACACGCGCGTGACCGATGCGGAGCTGATCTTCCGCAACGAAGCGCGCAGTCGGTTCAAAGGCGGAACATACGAGGGACTGTATCGAAATTGGAAGTACGGTCAAGTCACCTCGGCCGCCATCGAAGAGAGATTTCGAACGAACGAGCGGAAGCGCAGCATCAGTTTCGAAACATACCAGCTCCGCGCAATTCAAGGTTCCCACCGGGATTCCGCGAACTTGGGTGCAGAAGGTAAAACTTGCGCGCTGCAAGCTCGCGATTGACGGGTACTTCACCCCGGAAGGCTCGGAAGTGCTTCGACCCCCGGGACCTACTAGAGCGGGAGAAAGCAAAAGTCACCGCGGAAAAAATTAAAAATCGGGCGGGAGCGACCCCACTTTTTCGGCTTTCGCCGCCCAAAAAGTGTCGTGGGGTCGCTCCCGCCCTCCGGCACGACGCGTCGTGCCGCGTTTTTTCCACGGTGACGAGCTTTTCGGACGAAACACAAATCACCTAAGGAGAAACACGATGCCGATCGTCAAGAAAGCACCAGAAATAATGGCTCGGGAAGTAAGGCTCGAACAACCCGTGAACGAGTTGCTTGAAGACTATGCGCGGTTCATCGAGAGCAGTCCGGATCACGTCATCAACGCTGTCCTGAAGAAGGTCCTTTGGCGGGACGTCGACTATCGCAAATGGCGGGGAGAGCGCCGCACGGGACCGTCCGGCACGGAGAAGCTGCAACCGAGCGACGGCAGAGCGAGGGCCTAGTGCAAAAGGTACTTGAATCACGCGCGTTCCTTGCGGCCATACTCGCTATGGGCACCGGGGGCTTCCTGTTCTATACGCGTGCGTTTCCCGACGACCAAACCTTCCTGCGGGTCGTCGCCGTGCGCGCTCCCCAAGCCTTCTTAAGCTTCAAGTACCTCTACTACACATTCCTGTTCTCGACCCCGTACTTGGTTTATTCAGCTGTGCTCTCGGGTCTGTACATTTTCACTCTCAAGGCAAAGCGGCGCATTGATCCGGGGCGGCTCCCCCTCTATCCCGATCCGCGCACGAGAGACGATCTCTTTCTCGTCGTCGGTGAAGTGCACAATCCGCGCAAGCCGGTGCCAGCGAAGGAACCCTATTGGCTCACGATTCCCGAGCGCGGATTGTTTACCGGAGTTGCGATTTTTGGCGCCGTAGGATCTGGTAAGACGAGTTGCTGCATGTACCCATTCGCTGAGCAAATTCTTGCTTACCAGGCAAACGACGCGGCCAAACGAATTGGCGGGCTGATTCTGGAAGTGAAGGGAGACTTTTGCCGCAAGGTAAGAGACATCCTGGACCGACACGGACGGTCTGGTGATTACATTGAAATCAGTCTCGACTCCGAGTACCGCTACAACCCTCTCCACAACGACCTGGACGCCTACGCGCTGGCCTACAACATCGCTTCTCTGCTTAACAATCTTTACGGCCGCGGTAAGGAACCGTTCTGGCAGCAGGCCTATACGAATCTCGTCAAATTCATCATCCTGCTCCACAAGGTCGCCTACAACTACGTCACGCTCTTCGACGTCTACGAATGCGCCATTTCTCCGCCTCTTCTCCAAGAGCGCATCAAGGAAGCCGAGCATATCGTTCTGGGCCGCGACTACCTGGCCATTCCGCCGGACGTATACGGCGATCACGCCACCGACCTCATGGCACTCGGTTTCGTTCACGATCTAAAGGAGAACCGGCACCTCGCGCTGGCCACTCCCGAGTTGCGCGCCGTCTTGAAACAGAAGGGGATCAGACCCGAAGCCCGGACGGTGCTCGATCGCCGCCAGGCCAATCCCGAGAAGCTTGCACAACTCGATGCAGTCCGGCGATGGTTCCAGAACGACTGGCAAAGGATCGAACCGAAGCTGCGCACCTCCATCGTCGAGGGTGTTTCCGTCTTTCTTTCCCTCTTTGATGACAACCCGAAAGTGAAGAAGGTCTTCTGTGCACCGAAGGAGTGCTACGACTCGGCGAAAAATGCCAACGACGAGTTCGGTAAGCCTCTGCCTTCGTTCTCCTGGCTGATTGAGCACGGAAAGGTTTGCGCTCTCAATTTTCCCATCGGAATGAACGCCGGCCTGGCCAAGGCGCTGGGCGTCATGATGAAGCTCGATTTCGAGCGGGCTGTTCTAAACCGCGTGCCCGAGATGGAAGCTCGCCCGAACGAATATTTTCGTCAAGTCCTTTTCCTGTGCGACGAGTATCAACATTTCGCGACGGTCGGTGAGAGCGAACCCGTCGGAGATGAAAAATTTTTCAGCCTCTCACGTCAGCCCAGGTGCATTCCCATCATCGCGACGCAGAGCATCAGCTCGCTCAAGTCCGCAGTCTCTGGAGATGGCTGGCGAACGCTACTGCAAACGTTTCGAACCAAGATTTTTCTGGCCTTGTCCGATGATTTTTCCGCCCACACCGCAAGCGTGCTCTGCGGGCGCGAAGACCAGCTCAAGGTCGGTTACAGTTTGTCCGAGAGCGGACACGACACCAAGGTCAGCTGGCTTACCGGCAAAGCGCTTTCGCACAAAGCCAATCTCGTCGCCTCCAAGAGCTACAACACGCAGACCGATTACCGGTTTGACATGAAGACCTTTACGGAATTGCGCAACGCGCAATCCATCACGATTACGTATGACGGATTGAACTCCTCTGCCCCAATGTTCTGCTACCTCAAGCCCTATTACAACGATCCCAACAAGTCCTACTTCCAGCAGCTCGCCGAAGGAGTCTTGTAATGAACGGATTCGAAATGATTCTGCCGTTTCTGAGACCGATCGAGCGCCTCATTCTCGATGACTCGATCAGTGAAGTGATGGTCAATGGATCCGAGCACGTGTTCATCGAGAGAAATGGTTTTCTCGAGCGCGTGCCAAACATAGCCCTCGGCGAACGGGCCCTGATGGTCGCGGTCAAGAACATCGCCCGCCGACTCGGCGACGATATCTCGGAATCGAAACCCATTCTCGACTCCCGGCTACCGGATGGCAGCCGTGTAGCTGCCGTGATCCCTCCGTGCAGTTTGGGTGGTGTGACTCTCACGATCCGTAAGTTCAACACCCGCCATTTCCAGATGGAGGATCTGGTCGCCGCAGGGACTCTCGACCGCGCCGTCGCGAACCGCCTCGAAGACTATGTCCTTACTCGAAAAAATATCCTCATCAGCGGCGGCACGGGCACGGGAAAATCCACGCTCTTATCCATCCTCGGAAAATTTATTCCCCCCGAAGAACGCACGCTGGTAATCGAGGACACGGCGGAGATTCACCTTACACAGCAAAATCTCGTGCGGTTTGAAGCGCGCCGGGAACAAAACGGGCTCGCCGCTGTGTCGATCCGAGACCTCCTGAAAGCCTCCCTCCGCCACCGCCCGGATCGAATCTTGCTAGGCGAAATCCGGGGCGGCGAAGCGTTTGATCTGTTGCAACTCCTGAACACGGGTCATTCCGGCACGCTGTCGACGATCCATGCGAACTCGGCAAGACAGGGTCTGGCTCGGTTCACCAGCTGTGTCTTGCAGAGTGGCGTGGACCTACCTTACACGGCCATCAAGATGAACATCGCTGACTCGCTCAACGTCGTCGTGCACATCGAGAGAAGGCCCGGCCGCCGCTACGTATCCGAAATCCTGGAAATCAACGGATATGAGCCTGACGCTGACCTATTCGATTACGGAGCCGTCTTTCTTTCCAAGACGGACCAAGCGTGAGCACCGGGAGCGATTTCAAGTCCAGATTTCTTACCGCCTCGGAGTACGTTTTGGATCTCTTCGACCCGGCCGAAAATGTAGCCGTTGTGGCGCGCAATCGCGCGACCGGCAGGACGATTCAGAGGATCGCCCGGGCGGAAACGGCGGCGGGCACGGAATTCCAGACCTGGCTTGCGAGCCAAAATGCGGCCGGTTCCGATCTCTTTCTCGGGATGAATCCCATCAAGGACGATGCCACCAGCCGTATAAAAGCGAATATAAAGGATATTCGGACCGTATACCTCGACCTCGACAGGAACGCCGACGAATCTCTGCAGGCGATTCGCGATTCCGCCGAAGTTCCACCGCCTAATTTTGTTCTCGATACTTCACCCGGCAAGCATCAGGTCGTCTGGAAAATAAACGGGGTCACTCAGGACCAGGCCGAATCGCTGCTCCGCACGCTGGCAAGCGAGTTCGGTGGCGATCCGGCGGCGACCGACTCAACGCGCGTGCTTCGATTGCCGGGCTTCGCCAACCGCAAACTGACGGAAGAATTTGTTGTTCGGTTGCATCACGAAACCGACGCCGTATACACGCTGCGCGACTTCACAATCGAAGGAGACTCCCCGGAGGTCCGGCATATTGGCGATGCGCATCAAGGCCGCACGATCGCGCCCGGCCATAGAAGCCAATCCGAGCGCGATTGGGCCTACGCCAAGCGTGCTCTGGAGCGTGGCGACGAACCCGAAGAAATCATCCGGAGAATTGCGGACTACCGCTCCCAAGATAAAGCCGACCCAAATTACTACGCGCGCCGAACCGTGATCCAAGCGCAAGCGCGACTCGAACAGAAACGCGAGGAACCTCGCTCGTCCGGGGTCTCCGAATCTCCGGCTGCCGACAAGGGACCCGATTACTGAAGACTTCAAATGGCCTAAGCCCGTTCAAACAACACGAACGCGATTAACGCCGACGCAAGCAGCTTCGCGCGAGTGGACGCCATGATACGCGGGTCGCAGGCTTAACGCGGCGACCGCGGGAGTGTCAGCTTGATTCGTGAATTCAGGACCGCAAACCGCTCCCCGGAGCCGGAGCACCGGCTAATGACGGTCCAGGACGCTGCAGCGTGTTTGGCCGTCTCAGTATCCACGCTGTACGGCTGGGTGTATCAGAGACGCATTCCGTTCGTAAAAGTTGGCCGCGCGCTTCGTTTTGATCGAGCAGATCTCGATAGGTTTATCGAGACGAATCGAATTCGACCTAAAGACTGCTAGAATACGCGCGCGGCTGGCAAAGGGAAGAAAGCGAGTCGCAAATGGGTATCTACAAAAGAGGTAAGGTTTACTGGATCGACTTTTACGACCAAAACCGAAAGCGGATCCAGGAGTCGTCGCAAAGTCCCCATCGACGGGACGCTGAATCCCTGTACACGCTTCGGAAGTCCGAGGCCTTGCGCGGGATCTATAAACAGCCCGTCAAGATTTCGCTAGGGGAATTCGGCGAACGCTACATGAAACACGCGAAAGCAAACAAGCGGTCTTGGTTGCGCGACGAACAAATGCTCAATCACCTTTGCGAGTTTTTCGGCAAAGACAGCCCACTGACGGAAGTAACTCCCGTGCAAATCGAGAGCTACAAGATTCAGCGGCAGGGCAAAATTGCAGACTCCACGGTTAACCGGGAGTTGGCGTTGCTCAAGCGCATGTTCAATCTGGCAATCACATGGGACTTGTACTTCGGATTGAATCCGGTTCGAAAGGTTAAATTCTTTCGAGAAATTACAAACCGATTCCGCGTCCTAAGTCCCGAAGAAGAGAAAAAGCTTTTCCAAAATGCGATCCCGTATCTCCAAGATTTAATTGGTTTCGCGTTAAATACGGGATTGCGAACTGGAGAGATTTTCTCTTTGCGCTGGTCTCACGTTGATTTACAGAGGGGGATTCTCGCTGTCTTCGCATCCAAGACCCAAACAATTCGAGAGATTCCGATAAATTCGGAAACGCGGAAGGTTTTGGAAGCTTGGAAGCTAAACAAAAAGAATGAAAATGTTTTCTACAACCCTCAGACCGGCAGACCCTTTGTTGATTTGAAAACTGGATTCACTCTTGCTTGTGAAAAAGCGGGAATCTCAGATGTGACGTGGCACACGCTACGCCACACTTTTGCTTCTCGTCTCGTAAACAGCGGCGTTGACATCGTGACAGTGAAAGAACTGCTGGGACACTCAAGCATCGCTGTCACGATGCGCTACGCGCACACAAATATCGAGAGCAAGCGAGCGGCGGTTGAAAAACTCGACGGCTTTGGTGACAATTTGGTGACAGTCGACCCGAAAGTGCACCAATCTAGGGCAGTACTGTCACTAAACCGGGTCACAAGTTACAATGTATCAAGGAGTTAAAACGGAGGGGTAGGAAAGCGGTTGACTCCGGCGGTCTTGAAAACCGTTAGGCCCGAAAGGGTCTCGTGGGTTCGAATCCCACCCCCTCCGCCATCCAGTCTGGGTCCAGCCCGGAGACATGGGTTACACAA